>ERZ777305.234-NODE-234-length-94661-cov-32.388020_pt1 | contig 94661 bp, 78 predicted proteins | sample MGYA00374965_ERZ777305 | MGnify/ENA primary metagenome ERZ777305 (study PRJEB29328, sample SAMD00013331) | mouse gut metagenome | study: EMG produced TPA metagenomics assembly of the Metagenome analysis of fecal microbiota from mouse which was promoted... | reverse complement strand
TAAAATAACACATTTGTCGAGAATGAGACGAAATCTTAAATGAAAGAGCCGTGTTACGACAAGGACATTTAAGCCTCACATGCGCTATATTTCAGTTTTATTTTATACCTTTGTACCTGTATGAACGGGACAAAGAAAATATTCCATTCACCCTATCGCCGCGGCGCCGATTACGGCGTATGGTTCGGCCTGTATCTGACCGCACTCTTCTTTGCAACGGCCTACTCGATGTCACAACCTCCTTTGGGACTGCTCTCTTTAGTGCTGATGTCGGGCGTTCCTGTCGTAATATACATCATGTTGCGGCGTTCCTATGTATCCGACTTGGGCAAGACACTATTTTCATCGCTGTGGATGGAGGGCATCATGATATTCCTGTGCGGAGGAATGATTGCCTCATTTATCGCAGTAATGTATATGCGATGGATCGAGCCCGAGTTTCTTGACCATCAAGTGACAATGATGATCGACCTCTACAACTCCACCGACTGGGAGCGAGGGAAAGAGTTTGCCGAGATGCTTCAGCGAGCACGCGACCAGCATCTCATACCACGCCCCATCGAGCTTGCCGTCGACATGCTGTGGCTCATAGTATTCTCAGGGTCGATACTGTCGATGCTGATGTCACTTCTCGTTCAGGCACGTTCGGTCAAACCTAAAAAATTGTAACCAAATTATCGGAAATGGACATATCAGTAGTAATTCCGCTATATAACGAAGCAGAGTCGCTTCCCGAGCTTGAAGCATGGATAAGCCGCGTGATGAACCAACACGGCTTCACCTACGAAATCCTCTTCATCAACGACGGGTCGACCGATGACTCATGGGATGTCATAAACAAGCTTCGCGAACACAATCCCAACATACGCGGAGTCAGCTTCCGTCGCAATTACGGCAAGTCGCCGGCCTTGAACACCGGATTCAGCCGCGCCAAGGGCGATGTCGTCATCACAATGGACGCCGACCTGCAGGACAGCCCCGATGAGATTCCCGAACTCTACAGGATGATAACCGAGGATAAATATGACCTCGTGTCGGGATGGAAGCAAAAACGCTACGACCCGCTGTCAAAGACGATTCCCACAAAACTGTTCAATGCCACAGCTCGCAAAGTGAGCGGCATACACAACCTGCACGACTTCAACTGCGGCCTGAAGGCCTACCGCAACAAAGTGGTGAAACACATAGAGGTCTACGGCGACATGCACCGTTACATCCCCTATCTGGCCAAGAACGCCGGATTCAACCGCATAGGCGAGAAAGTAGTGCATCACCAGGCCAGAAAATACGGCACGACAAAATTCGGGCTCGACCGATTTGTAAACGGTTATCTCGACCTCGCCACGCTGTGGTTCACCGCCAAGTTCGGAGTCAAACCGATGCACTTCTTCGGTCTTCTCGGCAGCCTCATGTTCATCCTCGGCTTCATAGCCGTGGCCGTAGTGGGCTTCGGGAAGCTATATGACATGAATCACGGCAACCCCTATCGACTTGTGACCGATTCACCCTACTTCTACATGGCGCTGACGCTGATGCTGCTCGGCTCACAACTGTTTCTCACCGGATTCATTGGCGAGCTCGTAGTGCGCAACTCCGACCGCCGCAACGAATATGAAATCGACGAGGAGATTACCCCCACTGACAATAATAACGTTTAATCCACAACCGCAACAGACATGAACGCATATCCTGAATTTTACCATCTTGCCGCCGAGCGTTACTCATGCCGCAAATACACCAACGCACCGGTGTCACGCGAACTTATAATGGCCGTACTCGACACTGTGCGCCTCGCACCGTCGGCCTGCAACAAGCAACCCTGGAAATTCCTCGTGCTCGACACCCCCGAACTGCGTGACATAGTGATACGCAGCTACAGCCGCGACTGGATAAAGGAAGCCCCTGTCTACATCGTGGCCCTCGGACTTCACGATGAAGCGTGGCATAGAAGCTTTGACGGAAAGGATCACACCGATGTCGATGTGTCGATAGCCGTAGAGCACCTTTGCCTCGGTGCGGCATCGCTCGGACTCGGAACGTGCTGGGTGTGCAACTTCGATCCCACAATAGTGCGTGAAGGGCTCAACCTTCCCGACAATGTGGAGCCTATAGCCATCATACCTATGGGCTATCCCGACAGCGACGGCACCGTACCCGAAAAAAAGCGCAAGCCTTTTGACGAAATTGTAAAATGGGGAAAATACTAAACGTAACAGCATCATTGCTCACAGCGCTGAGCATAACGCTGTCAAGCTGCAACACATCAGGATGTACCGACAACCAAAGCTCGATACCTCTTGCCGGGTTCTACTCCTACAACACCCTGCGTGAAATATCGGTCGACTCGATATCGGTAGGCGGCGTAGGAGCAATCAACGACTCACTGTTGCTTAACACGGCATCAGCATCCAAAATATATCTGCCATTTCGTGCTAATAAGGACTCGACTTCATATTTCATACGATATGAGGCCAAGAAGCTGAACTTTCCCGAACTATTCGACACAATAACGTTCAAATACAAGCGTATACCCTACTTCGCTTCGGAGGAGTGCGGAGCCATGTACCGCTACTCAATCGAAAAGCTCAACTACACCACCCACCTCATCGACTCGGTGGGCCTCGTTGACTCGCTGATAACGAATGCCGACATAGAAACCATACGCATATATTTCAGAACCGAAGAAAAACCTAACGAATAAACGATGTTGCGCCGCTGTATAATATTACTCCTAAGCCTCGTCGCCCTGACCGTAACGGCCCAGCGACGCGTCACGCCCGTGGAGAATCCCGACAACAAATCAAAGAATTCAACCGAGAATACAAAAGTGACCAAGCCCGGCGAGCGACCTGCAAGCGTAATAGAGATGCAGGACATGGAAGGTCACACGATATTGGTCGACACAATACTCGGAGTAGAGTATCGCGACACAATATTGACTACGGCGCCTAAACTGATATATCCGCGATTCCATGCCGTTACGGTGGGTGTAAACCTATGGGATCCGCTTATGCGATGCTTCGGCCAGCAATACGGGGGAGTGGGATTCTGGGGCGAACTGAGCCTGCACAACTGGATAAAACCCATAGTAGAGGCAGGCATAGGAACCGCCAACTACACACCCGACGACGGCAACTACAAATATAAATCATCCTTAGCGCCTTTCTTCAAGATAGGTGTAAACTACAACTTCCTTTACAACTCCAATCCCGACTATTCGGTTTACGCCGGACTGCGTTACGGCATTACCAACTTCAGCTACGAAGTAAACGATGTAATAGTCGACCAAGGCTATTGGGGCGATAACGAAGTGATAAACATACCATCGCAACGCGCCACAGTCGGTTACGTTGAGTTTATGGTGGGAATAAGGGTGATGATCTACAAGAATTTCTCGCTCGGCTGGGACCTGCGATTCCACAAAATCGCACATCAGGGGACTCACCTCTACGGCGACCCGTGGTATATACCCGGTTACGGGACCAAAGGCTCAAGCTTCTCGGGCTCATTCTCGCTAAGCTACACACTGCCGCTTAGAAAGCCCGAACCGCCGGTTCTTCCTCCTGGAGCCGACGAGTGACCGCATTAACGCATATCACATTACTCGTCAAGGAGTCCGGGACGCAGGCGACGCGTGCGCTCCACGGCTTGCTGATGGCGCCATTCGTCGATGCGCGCCTGATGCCCCGACAGCAAAATGTCGGGCACTTTCCATCCCTTATATTCAGCCGGACGCGTATAGATGGGCGGCGCAAGCAGATTATCCTGGAATGAATCGCTAAGCGCACTCTGCTCATCGCCTATAGCACCGGGAATAAGCCTCACAATGGCATCGGTTATCACCAGTGCAGGCAACTCTCCTCCCGTAAGCACATAGTCGCCCACAGTTATTTCACGCGTAACGAGATGCTCGCGTATGCGGTAGTCAACGCCCTTGTAGTGTCCGCAAAGAATGATTATGTTTTCAAGCATCGACATGCGATTGGCCATAGGCTGACTGAACTGCTCACCGTCGGGTGATGTAAATATCACCTCATCATAGTCACGCTCGCTCTTCAAATGCGAGATGGCACGGTCCACAGGCTCAATCTGCATCACCATTCCGGCCTCACCGCCGAAAGGATAGTCATCGACCTTGCGGTGCTTGTTGGTGGTATAGTCACGCAGGTTGTGAACCACAATCCGAGCCAGCCCCTTGTCCTGGGCACGCTTCAATATAGAGCAGCCAAGCGGCGACTCAAGCATCTCGGGAAGTACGGTCAAAATGTCGATACGCATAGGAGTGTTGTTATTATTTGTTTTCTTGATTACGTTGATCAGGCAACCGAAGCCGGCCGTCATAAACCAAAAAAGGTCCATCCTCGCCGGACCGACCTTTAATGAGCGGAAGACGAGGCTCAAACTCGCGACCCTCAGCTTGGAAGGCTGATGCTCTATCAACTGAGCTACTTCCGCAATCAAAATAATAGTAGTAGCGTGGGCGAAGATGGATTCGAACCACCGAAGGCATAAGCCAGCAGATTTACAGTCTGCCCCATTTGGCCACTCTGGTATTCGCCCAAAACACTAAAGCGCCACAAAGGTAATCATAATTCGTTTACCTTGCAAGTAAAATGTATCATTTTTATTGCCGCTTCGGCTGCCTCGGTACCCTTGTTACCGAGCTTTCCACCGGCACGGTCAAGCGCATCCTGCTCATTATCAACCGTCAGGACTCCGAATACAACGGGAGTGTCAAACTCGGCGTTAAGCTTCGTAATGCCCTGAGTGACACTTTGGCACACATAATCAAAATGGGGAGTGCCGCCGCGTATCACGCATCCAAACACTATTATCGCATCGTAGTGGGCGAGCAACTGGGCTGCGCCATAGGTGAGCTCCACGGCTCCGGGCACATGGTAGACATCATACTCTACGTTACGGCTCTCAAGCAGGTCAACCGCCCCCTTGGTGAGAGCTTCGGTTATGTGAGCGTTCCACTCGGCGGTCACGATGGCCACCTTTGATGTTTCGGGGATAGCGGGCAGCGCACTTTCGGGCGCGCTATGCGATAGTGATGTTGACATGTAGTTACTATTTTATTGTTGTTAAATGCGTTATTTCGGGAATGCCTTGTGCCACAGGGCGAGGATGTCAAATTTTCCCGTCGTTTTCTCGTCAAGCAGAGTTTCAATCTCCTTGACATACTTACCCGACTTCATCCTGACGGCCTTCTGCAACAAGGTGTTGAGCAGATGCACTCCCTTCTGGCGTGTAGAGCGGGTGTGCAACAATGCCTCGCTCAACTTAATCGAAAGCTTCAGGTGACGCTCCGAAAATTCGGGGCTGAGCTTTGACAGATACTTCAACGCCCGCGAATAGTACTGCACCGCGTCACGATACTTCCCGAGCTGCATGAGCATCTCGCCCTCATTGGCCAGCGACTCGATAAGGCGGTCCATTGCGTCATGAATGCCGCTGTTGACCATTTCAAGATAGGTGGAGGTGGCCACCTGGAAGTGGGCCAGCAGGTTGACCTGCTTCACCCTCGAGCGATAGACCGATGTCGATGCGTTAAGAGCCATTATGTGAGCCGAGCCGTAACGGTCGGGGTTCATCTTGGCAAGGCGTTCAAAGACGCGCATCGACTTTTCAAGCGTGCGCTCGGCGGCCTTGTACTCCTTTCTTACTATATGCAGGAAGGAGAGGTCGTAAAGTAACGCTCCCAGCACCTGCAGGAAAGGCTCGTCTTTGCGACGCGGCTCCTGCGAGAGCAGTGTCAGCGTATCGGCGGCGGTCGACAACGCAGCCTCATAGGACTCCGTTGCGACGAACACTGCGGTAAGCACCTGCATCACAGCGGCATGAAGCACCGTGGTGTCGAAGGTTGCGTGACTTCGTTGAATAAGTTCATTGATGTGTCGACCCATCATTATGGCTCGGTCGGCATCGCCTTCGGCAATAAGTTCGGCGGCTCGTCCGCGCACCACATCGTAAGCCACATTAAACGGTGAGTTTTTGAGCTTGTGACGCAACTCGGCGTCACCTTTATTCACAAAAAGCGATTTCAAACGCCCCACCGAGTCATCGGTTACGGTTATGAAGTTGGATTCGAGAGAAGTAGGTCGCATCAATAATGTTTTATGTCAGTTTATGAATTGGAGGCACGTTTCACGCCGCTCTCCACAATTCGCAGCATTGTTTCGGAGTCGATGGCATCCATGTCGGCCGTCATCACGTTGCCGTCAATCAGTCCCTCGATCACTCCGGCAAGAGCGGCAGCGCGCCATTCAAGGCTGTTGGCGGCGGGTGCCGATTCAACCGATTGCGTGAGCTGTCGATTGTAGAATCGTATAGCTCCGGCCTTACTGTCGATGTTTATGCAGTTGTTGCAGTAGAAGCTGATGTGATTACGATAGGCTGCCGCATCATCCTCGTTGAATATGGCAGGCATGTCGCCGTCAAATGTAACAACGAGCGACGCCACCTCAAAGTTCTCGAGTATCGAAGGCATGACGCGTGTGATGCGTGGTGCCCTGTCACGCTCAAATCCGGGCATGTAGACAATAACGGCCTTGCGCTCGGCGGCATATTTCACAATGTCAAACAATCGCGCCCTGACCCTCGGGTCGAGCGAATAATATCCGCCGAATATCACAATGTCGTCGGGGTCGATGCGCGGCCACACGACATCAAAACTTGAATCGGGATAACGGCCGTAACGCACTGTGTCAAAAGTGCCGTCATCATGCATGAAAAGCATGTTCAAGGGTGTAGTTCCTTCAGTGTAACGGTCGATTGACTTTACGCTTACACCATGTGATTCAAGAAATCCTGAAACGATGTCACCTACACGGTCACGAGCCACTTCGCTTACATAGTCGACCGTAACGCCGTCGGAGCCCATACAGGCCGATGCATTCAACAGCTCTCCTCCCGGATAGGACTTCACCGGAACTTCCCCTCGAAAAAGCACCTCAAGACAGGATTCGCCTATGGATATTATTTTTCTCATATAATTAACAAGCTCTTAATTTTCCGAACCTCTGGATTTGCGTCCAAGATAACCTCCATGATGGCGCAAGGCATAGTCCTCACGCGTAAACCCGGTTATACGCATTACATTCACCACGAGCACATCGCCTATCACAGTCATCATGGTAGTGGAAGTAGTAGGCGTAAGGCCAAGCGGACACACCTCGGGCGAGGCTCCGGTGGCCAGTGTGACATCGGCCATCGCCGACAATTCGCTGTCGGGATTACCGGTAATGACAATCAACGGCACCTGCGGATAAAGGTTATGGGTAAGATGAACGAGGTCTATGATTTCACATGTCTTGCCCGAATTGGATATCAGCAGCATCACATCATTGGGCTGAAGCACGCCCAAGTCGCCGTGCTGGGCCTCGGAAGGATGCAGATTTACTGCCGGAATGCCTGTGGATGAGAAGGTCGTGGCTATATTCATGGCTATCTGCCCGGCCTTGCCCATTCCCGAAGTGACGAGCTTGCCTCCGCGACGGTAAACGTGTTCTACGATAAGTTCAACCGCACGGTCATAGGCATCGCTGACCGGAATATTGGCGATGGCGCGACTCTCACTTTCGAGAATTTTGCGCATTGATTGCTGAATGTCGCTCATAGACATATAGATTTTTATTATTACAAAGGTAATAAATTCCCGATAAATCCCCAATAAATTCAATAGGAGCCTCCAAATAACCGAAGAGCGGCCTCGCGCATGATAGCGGAGCCGCTCTTCTATGATGAGGATTTAACAAGTAATTCGTTACTTCTTGTATTCTACCGCTGCTATTTCAACGCCCAAGCACTGCTTGTAGTTTTCAAGATAGGCGTTGAATCCTTCAACTTCTTCCTTGGTGGGAGTGATGCTTGTGCCGGCATCGCCTGCAAACACATCATGGTCAAGGAAGTCGGCAAGGTTGCGCGAGCCGGTGTTGTTGACAAGATAGGAGCCGAGGAGCGCCATACCCCATGCACCGCCTTCGCCGGCAGTTTCCATAACCGAAATGGGTGAATTGAGAGCTGCGGCAAGAATGCGCTGTCCCACGCCCTTGGTCTTGAACAGTCCGCCATGACCGGTGATGCGGTCAACCTTGATTTTCTCCTCGTTGAAGAGGATGTCATTGCCTATCTTGAGCACGCTTACAGCACCGTGGAGATGAGCGCGCATGAAGTTGGCAAGGTTGAACTTGTCATTGACCGAGCGTACAAAGAGGGGACGACCCTCGGCAAGACCAGTTACAGGCTCGCCCGAGAAGTAGTTGTAGGACACAAGACCTCCGCAATCGGCATCGCCCTTGAGAGCGTTATTGTAGAGGCGCCCGTAGATTTCATTCATGTCGACGGGAACTCCCATCAGTTCGGTGTACTCCTTGAACAGTCCCACCCAGGCATTAAGGTCGGAAGTACAGTTGTTGCAATGCACCATTGCCACGAGGCTTCCGTCGGGGGTAGTCACCATGTCGATCATCTCGTAAGGCTTGCTGAGATCCTTCTCGAGAACAATCATTGAGAATGACGACGTTCCGGCCGATACATTACCTGTGCGCTGCTTTACAGCGTTGGTGGCAACCATTCCGGTACCGGCGTCACCTTCGGGAGGACACACGGGAACACCGGCATTCAGGTGACCCGAGATGTCAAGACGCTTGGCACCTTCCTCGGTAAGCGTTCCGGCATTCTCTCCGGCAAGGAGCACCTTGGGAAGAATGTCGATGAGCTTCCAGTCGTAGCCCTTGGGAGCAACGAGGTTGTCAAACTTCTCAACCATTGCGGCTGAATAGTTCTTGGTTTCGGGATCGATAGGCAGCATACCCGATGCGTCGCCGATACCGAGCACCTTCTCACCGGTGAGCTGCCAGTGGATGTAACCGGCAAGTGTGGTGAGGAATTTGATGTCCTTTACATGCTCCTCGCCGTTAAGGATGGCCTGATAGAGGTGTGAGATGCTCCAGCGCAAGGGGATGTTGTAGACAAATAGTTCCGAGAGTTCAGCCGCAGCTTGGGCGGTGTTGGTGTTGCGCCATGTGCGGAAAGGCACGAGAATCTCCTGATTCTCGTCAAATGCCATGTAACCGTGCATCATAGCGCTGACTCCTATCGCAGCCAATGTTTCGATTTCAGTGTCATACTGCTCCTTGACATTTTCGCGAAGGTCACGGTAGCAATCCTGAACGCCAAACCATATAGCCTCGATGCTGTAGGTCCAAAGACCGTCGACAAGCTGGTTTTCCCACTCGTGACTGCCCTGCGCTATGGGACGATTGTTTTCGTCGATAAGGACTGCCTTGATGCGGGTAGAGCCAAACTCTATACCAAGGATGGCCTTACCCGCTTCTATGGTTGCTTTTGCTTCTGCTTTCATTGCGGTCGTTTTTTATACGAGAGCTTTGTTAAGCATGTAGTAGATTTCGTTGAGCTGGAGCTCCTTCTTGAATCCCTGCATGGTGGTGTCCTTGTCGATGCGAACCATCTCAATACCGGCCATCTCGGCATAGTCTTCCCAGTATTCGGGAGTTATGTCGTAAGAGAAGCAAGAGTGGTGAGTACCGCCGGCAAGAATCCATGCGCCTGCGCCAACCTCGAAGTTGGGCATCGGAATCCAGAGAGCCGAAGCTACGGGGAGCTTGGGAAGCGGCTTTGACTTGATGCACTCTACATCGTTCACGATGAGGCGGAAGCGGTTGCCCATGTCAACGACAGTGGCAGTGATGCCGGCGCCGGGCTTTGAAGTGAACACAAGGCGTGCGGTCTGAGCCTTGCGGATACCGATTCCGAGGAAGTGTACCTCAAGACGAGGACGCTCTTCAGCGATAAGCGGGCAAACCTCAAGCATGTGAGCCTGAAGAATCGAGCTTTCGGCACCGTTAAAGTTGAGGGTGTAATCCTCAAGGAACGAGCAACCGCCGTTAAGACCCTGGCTCATGTACCAGAGTGTGCGGTAAAGAGCAGCCGACTTCCAGTCGCCCTCAGCACCGAAACCGTAACCTTCGGCCATGAGGCGCTGCGATGCAAGACCGGGAATCTGATCGAAACCTACAAACTTGGGATCGTTGATGTCCTGAGTACCGAGGTCGTCGAAGTTGGTAGTGAAGCCCTTTGCACCCTTTGCAGTGAGGATTGAACGAAGAGCGAGCTCAGCCTTGGCAGCATTCCATACCGAGATGTAGCCTTCGGTTCCGGGCTGCTCAAGCTCGGGAGCGTGAGTATAAGAGTTGAAATAAACCTTTACGAGTTCGTCAACCTGAGCGTCGGTCACCTTCTTGTAGTGTTCCATCAGCTCGCTTACGGGGCAGTAGTCAACGTGGTAGCCCATGCGGAGCTCAGCATCAACCTTGTCACCGTCGGTTACGGCTACGTTGTTCATCTGGTCGCCGAATCGCAAGATGAGCATGTCCTGAGCATCGGCCCAAGCAGCTGCAACACGTGACCATACGGCAATCTTCTTCTGGGTTGCCTCGTCCTTCCAGTAACCTACAACAACCTTGCGGCGCAGACGCATGCGAGCGCAGATGTGACCGAATTCACGGTCGCCGTGAGCCGACTGGTTGAGGTTCATGAAGTCCATGTCCATGGTGTCCCAGGGAATTTCGGCGTTGTATTGAGTGTGGAGGTGGAGAAGGGGCTTGCGAAGCTGCTGCAATCCGTGAATCCACATCTTGGCAGGTGAGAAGGTGTGCATCCAAGTGATGATGCCGACACACTTTTCATCGTTGTTGGCTGCCTTCATTACAGCCTCAACTTCCTTCGATGAGTTGGCAGTGCCTTTATACACCACCTTTATAGGGAGGTTGCCCGAGTTGTTCAGGCCGTCAACCATTTCTTTGGAATGAGCGTCAACTGCTACTACTGCATCTCCGCCATAGAGTAACTGTGCACCGGTTACCCACCATACTTCTAAGTTTTCAAAAGCTTTCATTGTAATTTAGTTTAGGTATTTGTATTTTGTTGGTTTTATTGTTTGGGTTAATTATCAAGCCTTCTTCTGACCGTAATAGGCATTGGGACCGTGCTTGCGGTTGAAATGCTTCTCGATCAGCAGAGGATTCATTGTCAAGTTGGGATTTACCGAATAGGCTATGCTCGCCATCTTGGCCACCTGCTCCATCACAACGGCGTTATGCACGGCGTCATGAGGATCCTTGCCCCAGGCAAAGGGACCGTGGTTCTTAACCAGGACACCGGGAGTGTGGACGGGATTCATGCCCTTGAAACGCTCGATTATCACGTTGCCTGTTTCAAGTTCGTATTCGCCCTTTACTTCGGCCTCGGTCATGTCGGCAGTGCAGGGAATTGCCTGATGGAAATAATCAGCATGCGTTGTTCCGATGTTAGGGAGGTCGATGCCGGCCTGAGCCCATGCGGTAGCATAGGTTGAATGAGTGTGAACCACGCCTCCTATTTCAGGAAACGCCTTGTACAAGGCAAGGTGAGTGGGAGTATCGGACGAAGGACGAAGGTCGCCTTCAACGACATTACCGTCGAGGTCAACGACTACCATATCCGACACTTTCATGGTGTCATAGTCGACACCGCTGGGCTTAATAACCACGAGGCCGCTTTCACGGTCGATACCCGACACATTGCCCCAGGTGAATATTACTAATCCGTGTTTCACCAAGTCGAGGTTGGCCTGAAACACTTTTTGTTTCAAATCTTCAAGCATATTTTTCTATTAGATTTTAAATTTAGGGTCGCGGCGATAAGCCCTGTCATTGAACTTATAGAGCGACGCGCCACGACGCGAGCTTGTCTTGTCGATTTGGTCGGTCTTCTCTATGCAGCAATTTTCGGCTATGCGCTTGCGAAAGTTACGTTTGTCAATATTCTCGCCCAATATCGTTTCGTAAAGCGACTGGAGCTGAGTAAGCGTAAAGAGCTTGGGCAGCAGATTGAACCCGATGGGCTCATGCGTCAGTTTACGGCGTATGAGCTCACGGGCTTTTTCAATCATGCTCGGATGGTCAAAGCCCAGTTGAGGCATTTCGTGGATGCTGATCCACTGGGCATTGTGTTCCATCACGCGTATACGGTCGTATTCATCGAAATTTATCAATGCATAATATGCCACCGATATTACACGCTCGCCCGGATCGCGGTCGACAGCGCCAAAGGCACCCACCTGCTCCATGTAGACATCGTTGAGTCCGGTCAGCTCAAGGAGCACGCGCTTGGCGGCGTCATCGACGCTCTCGCCTTCCTGCACAAAGCCACCCATAAGCGACCACTTACCCTTTTCAGGCTCAAAGTTACGCTTGGCGAGCAGAATGCTCAACTCGCCCTTGTTGAGCCCGAAAATTACACAGTCGACACCTACAAAGAATTGCGGATTGCTTTTATAGAAATCAGTCATGACAGATCAGCATGAAAATAGATGATTACCAGAAGTACCAGTAGAATGCCACTGTGATACCAAGGATGATGACAGTGTGGATTATATCCCAATGGTTCCAGCTTTCGCGGGTTACAGCACGCTGTTCAGCGGTAGATGTGCCAAATACAAGACCTTTGATCTTTTCAGGTTCGGGAGCCTTGGTGAACAAGCTGACTACAAATACTACGAGCAAGCAGAATACAAGCATCCATCCGCAGAAGAACAACCAGTTAACATCATAGAAGAGGTACTGGAATATGTTGCTTGTATCACCGCCGGGAATTACATCGGCATTGCTGTAGTATATTTTTGCGCAAAGACGGGTTATACCTATCACAAGACCCGCGATAAGACCCCACATACCACCTTGGGCAGTTGCACGCTTCCAGCAGATACCCATAAGGAATACAGCTGCGATACCGGGAGCAAGGACTGACTGTACATCCTGGAGATATAGATACAGCACATCACCTACCGAACGCATAACCGGAATCCAAAGTATACCGAGAGCCACAATTACCACTGTTGCAGCCTGACCGATGCGAACGAGTTTCTTGGGGTCGGTCTTCGGACGGAAACGCTGGTAGAAGTCGATAGTGAAGAGTGCTGCCGATGAGTTGAACAGCGAAGCAAGAGATGACATGAGAGCTGCAAGGATACCGCACACGATAAGACCCTTTACTCCGGCGGGAAGCAACTTGGCCACGAGAGTCGGGAAAGCGGCATCAGAATTGGGATTGCCGTTGGCAAGCATAGGCAAGAAGTCGCCCTGAGTCTGGTGCAACGCAAATGCGATCATACCGGGAATCAAGAACAAGAACACGGGAAGGAGCTTGAGATAAGCGCCGAAGATTGTACCGCGGCGTGACTCTTTTTCATTTTTTCCCGAGAGTACACGCTGAACGATGAACTGGTCGGTACACCAATACCAGAAACCGATAACAGCCGAACCGATCAAGGCTCCGAGCCAAGGATACTGGGGATCGCGGTTGTCGCGGATAAGATTGGACATTGTATCGCCGTATTGGTTAACCTCAACAGCCGAACAGATTTCCATCATCTTGTCCCAGCCTCCAAGTTCACGAAGACCAAGCACAAGAATTATCAGTGAACCGAGCAGCAATATGGGTGTTTGCAGCACCGATGTGTAGAGTACCGATTTCATACCTCCGAATATGGTGTAGAGAGCGGTGATGAGAACAAGGCCGATAGCGGCAATCCAGAAGAAATCTATGCCCCAAAGTGTATCGATACCGAACACCTGCTGGAATACAAGACCGCCGGCATAAACTGTAACGGCAACCTTGGTGAGAACGTAGCTGATAAGAGAAATCAGCGAAAGAATGGTACGTGACTGTGAGTTATAGCGGCGTTCAAGGAACTCAGGCATGGTGATTACCATGCTTCGTGAATAGAACGGTACAAAAACCCAACCGAGAATAAGGATCATCCAACCCTGAATCTCCCAGTGAGCCATAGCCATACCACTGGATGCACCCGAGCCCGCAAGTCCGATAAGATGCTCCGATCCGATGTTTGAAGCGAAGATAGATGCACCGATGGCAATCCAGGTTGCATCCTTACCTCCGAGGAAGTAGTCCTCCGCATTGTTTTGTTTCTGGCGCATCACCCATACTATGATGCCTATGAGGGCTATACAGAATAGTCCTACGACAAGCCAGTCTAATAATGCCATAAAGAGTTACGATTTAAGTTAAGAATATACTGTTTGATTTGTTTGATAGTCATTACTTTTCTACGCCAAACTTGAATACGCAGTGGCTTGAGTAGGTCTGACCGGGTTCAAGCACAACCGAAGGCCATTCTGCCTTGTTGGGGCTGTCGGGATAGTGCTGGGTTTCGAGGCAGATGCCTGAACGCTGCTTGTAAACCTTGCCCTTCTTACCGGTAACCTTTCCGTCAAGGAAGTTGCCTGAATAAACCTGGATTCCGGGCTCGTCGGTGAGTACTTCAAGTGTGATGCCGGTTGTGGGAGCAACGAGCTTTGCAGCTACCTGTGAGTCGTCGCCTGCAGTGTTGAGCACCCAGTTGTGGTCGTAACCGTTACCAAACTTAATCTGGTCGTAATCAGTATTTGCGATGTCCTGACCCACAGCCTTGGGAGTGGTGAAGTCCATAGGAGTTCCCTCTACGGGCACGATTTCGCCTGTGGTCATGTAAGTGCGGTCAACGGGAGTAAATGTGTCGGCGCATACATAGAGGATATTGTCAACAATTGAAGAATCGGGGTCGCCGTTGAGGTTGAAGTAAGAGTGATTGGTCATGTTGATCACAGTCTTCTTGTCGGTGGTAGCCTTGTAATCGATATCGATTGCATTGTCGGCGGTAAGCGTGTAGGTAACGGTAGCTTCTACGTTTCCGGGGAAGTTGTTGTCGCCATCGGGTGAATGCATGGTGAGCACGATTGAGCTGTCGTTAACCGAAGTCACGTCATAAACCTGATACTGCCATCCTGTGGGACCGCCGTGCAGGCAATGACCGAAGTTGTTGCGGGGAAGCTGAACAGTGTCACCGTCGAGAACGATGCGTCCCTGGTTGATGCGGTTGGCGTAACGGCCGATTGCAGCACCGAAGTCGCTTGCATTGTTCTGGGGAAGATAATCGGCGATGCTGTCAAAGCCCAGCACCACGTCATGGAACTTGCCGTCACGGTCGGGAACCATGATCGACACTAAGCGTCCGCCGAAATTGGTAACGCAAACCTCCATGCCATTGTCATTGGTAAGAGTGTAAAGACCGGTTGTCTTTCCGTTGACATCAGTCACGAAGTCATCGGGATTCAAACCTGAAGCTGTTAGTTGTGAATCGGACTGCTTGTTACCACAAGCACTCATAGCCAGAGCTATGCTCACGCATAATGCGGAAGATTTCCAGTAATTCATGATAGCGTTTTTTGATTGTTAAAATGGTTGGTTTTATTTTGGGTGTAAAAATAACACTTATAATCGACATAGCTACTCCTTTTATTTATGTTTTACAACATAAAAGTGTACTTTTTACACTTATTTGCAGTTAATCGGCCTATTTTGGTTATTTTCAACGTGCAAGTTACTCCTTTTAATCCAAAAAAGCAACTTATAGGAGAATTTTGTTGCAAGTAATAAGTAACTTTGCATAAGAATAACCAATCATCACAAAAATCATGTCACGCCGAATAATAATGGTGACCGGAGGACAACGCTCGGGCAAAAGCGAATTTGCCGAGAAAACCGCACGTGACCTTTCGGACAATCCGGTCTATTTAGCCACTTCACAGATTCTCGATGACGAGATGCGTCACAGGGTTGAAATCCACCGTTCACGACGAGGCGATGAGTGGACAACCGTCGAGGAGCCGCTGCATCTCGGAAGCATCGACATGACCAACCGAGTGGTGCTTGTGGACTGCGTCACGATGTGGGCCTCCAATATGCTTCACATTTGCGAAGGCGACGGCCAAGAAGCCTTGAAACGCATGAAGGAGGAATTTGACCGGTTTACCGCTCACGACGCAACCTACCTTATTGTAACAAATGAAATAGGACTTGGAGGCACGAGTGCCAACAAATTGCAACGCACATTCACCGATCTGCAAGGTTCAATCAACCGTTACATCGCATCATCGGCCGATGATGTTTACATGCTCATTTCCGGAATATCAATGAAAATAAAATAACACGCTATGACATTTGACATAAAGCGCCCCGACGTATCGTTAAAGGAGCCGCTACAGAATCGAATCGACAACCTCACCAAGCCCAAGGGCTCACTCGGCATGCTGGAAGAGCTGGCGTTGAGGATAGGACTGATACAAGGCACTTTGTCACCTGAATTGCGCAATCCCCACAACATCCTGTTTGCAGCCGACCACGGAATTATAGCCGACGGCGTGAGCGTGTCGCCCAAGGAGGTGACATGGCAACAGCTCGGACACTTTGCCAAAGGGGGCGCAGGCATAAACTTCCTGTGCAATCAACATGGATTCAAGCTCGTTCTTGTAGACGCAGGCGTTGACTACGACATACCTGCCGGACACGGCATCATCGACATGAAAGTGCGTCGGTCGACCCGCAACTTCCATTACGGGCCGGCAATGACCACCGAGGAGATGGAGCTGTGCCTGCAACGCGGAGCCGAAGTGGTGAGCGATGTTCACGCGTCAGGCTGCAATGTCGTCAGCTTCGGCGAGATGGGCAGCGGCAACACATCTCCGTCGTCAATGTGGATGCATCTTTTCACCGGAATACCCCTCGCCGAGTGCATCGGAGCAGGAGCCGGACTCGACAACGACGGCATACGCCACAAGTATGAGGTGCTCAAGGAGTCGCTCGACAACTATCGTGGCGACGGCAGCGTCACCGACATTATGGCATGGTTTGGCGGATATGAATTGGTAATGGCCGTGGGAGGAATGTTACGTGCCGCCGAACTCGGTATGCTTATAATCGTCGACGGCTTCATCATGACCAACTGCATCCTTGCCGCATCGAAGCTTTATCCCGAAGTGCTCGACTATGCAGTGTTTGGACATCAGGGCGACGAGTCGGGACACAAACTCGCGCTGCAGGCTCTCGGAGCACACCCCATCCTGCACCTCAGCCTGCGTCTTGGCGAGGGCAGCGGAGCGGTGTGCGCCTACCCCATCCTGCAATCGGCCGTAAAGATGATTAACGACATGGACACATTTGCCGATGTGGCCGTGACAAAATACTTCTGACATGAAACGCGTGCTCGCTGCATTCATGTTCTTCACCCGGCTTCCGTTGTGGAGGATGGTCGAAGTGCCGTCACACTATTTCAAGCGTGTCGTGGAGCTGTGGCCTCTCACCGGCTGGCTGACTGGAGGCGTAATGGCGTTGACGATGTGGCTGTCGGCACAGATTCTGCCTGCGACTGTCGCAGCATTGATGGCGATTGCTGCGCGACTTATCCTGACGGGAGCACTTCATGATGACGGACTGGCCGACTTCTGCGACGGATTTGGCGGCGGCACATCACGCGAGCGGATACTCGCAATAATGAAGGACTCGCACATAGGCACCTACGGAGTCATATCACTCATTATATATTATACGCTTTTCGTGACGCTCATCTCGTCACTGCCGTTACATCTCGCGTGCATGACGCTTATCGCAGGCGATGTGTGGAGCAAATTCTGCGCGTCGCAGGTCATCAACCTCCTGCCATACGCACGAAAAGAGGAGGAGTCAAAGGCCCACACGATATACAACCGCATGTCACCACTGGCATGGTTCATATCTCTGCTCATAGCCCTGCCGTCACTTCTTTTGCTCCCTTATACATATATAATAAGCGCGGCGGCACCCATCATAGCCACCCTACTGCTGGTTCTCATGATGCGACACCGCATCCAAGGCTACACCGGCGACTGCTGCGGAGCCTTGTTCCTCATAAGTGAAATGTCGTTCTATATAAGCGTAACGATAATATTCGGAAGCCTGCGATGAAACTTATAATGGTACGACACACATCGGTCGATGTAACGCCCGGCACATGCTACGGGCAAAGCGATGTAGGACTCCGCGAGTCATTTCCCGTCGAGGCGGCAGCCGTTGCGTCACGCATAGCCCGATACGCTCCCGACCGCGTCTACACAAGTCCGCTGTCACGCTGCGTCAGGCTCGCCGAGCATTGCGGCTACAGCGATGCGTTACGTGACGCACGATTGATGGAGATTAATTTCGGAGAATGGGAGATGAAGCGGTTTGACGAGATAACCGATCCGAGAATCAATGAATGGTATGACGACTTTTTCAATGTAAGGGCAACGGGTGGCGAGTCATTTGCCGACCAACAGGCAAGAGTGGCCGACTTTCTCGACGACCTGCGTGAAAGCGGATGTCGATGCGTCATCGTATTCGCCCACGGAGGCACAATACTTCAAGCCATGATGCTGCAAGGCCAAGCTACCAAAGAAAACGCATTTGACATGCAACCTCCCTACGGAGGCGTTATAGAGATGGACATCTGACACAGCGACCGCGTGTCAGCACAGCCGCATCACCTCATTGACTACCTCGGCTATCGTCGCCACCTTGCATCCATTAACCGAATAATCGTCGTCGCCTACTTCGACAACGACATCATCGCTGCTTTCGTCACATCCTACGCCATTGCGCAACAAAGCCTTCCTCACCATGTTGCAACGAGCACCGCATCCTGTCACCTTAACCGAACAGCCGGGCCGGTAGTCGATGTGGAAAACTCCCGCGTCCATGTCAAAACGAATGCCGTCACGTTCAAAGTATCGTGACATTGAGCCGTTAAGCGACAAATCTTCGGGTGAGCCGGTAACGATGCCGAGCTTCTTATCCATAAGCCATATACAGTCGGCTATCTGCAGGGCAAGTTCAAGGTCGTGGGTCGACAGGAAAATAGTTTTGCCACCCGACCTCGACAGTGAGTGCAGCAACCTCATAATCTCAACCTTGCTCGGATAGTCAAGAAATGCCGTAGGCTCGTCAAGGAATATCACGGGAGTCTGCTGTGCGAGAGCCTTGGCTATCATCGCCTTCTGCCGCTCACCGTCGCTGAGCGACTGCACGGCGCGATCACGCAACTCCGCAATGCCTACAAGCGTCATAGCCTCATCGACAACCTCACGGTCATCATCGCCGAGCGTACCCCAGAAGCCGGTATAAGGGCTGCGGCCAAGACCCACAAGCTGAGCCACCGTCATATTGTTGACCCCGATCTTGTCGGTAAGCACCACGCCTATCACCTTGGCCAGTTCGGTTTCGGAATAGGAATCAAGCGAGCGTCCCACAATGGATATGTCGCCACGTAACGGCGTCTGGAAGGCCGACAGCGTGCGCAACAGCGTAGACTTTCCGGCTCCGTTGGGACCAAGCAGGCAAGTCAGCTCGCCTGAGTGCAACTCCGCACTGAAAGGGCCCGACACAACCGTGTCATGTCCTTGGCCACGATAGCCCGTGACCAGTTGCGACACCACTACAGCGACATCCGGTTTCATATCATCTATTATCCTTTATTGAGCCGAAGGGCGGGAAAGAATATCGAAATTATCGACATATATCTCCGTTACCGAGCGTTTTATGGTATTGCGGTCCTCCCACACACGAGTGCGCAACCGCCCCTCGATATAAAGCTTGGTACCCTTGCGTATATATTTCTCGGCGGTTTCGGCGGCACGGTCCCACATGACGATGCGGTGCCACTCGGTACGTTCGGGAATCTGCACTCCCGCAGCGTTAGTATATGCCCGCTCGGTAGTCGCAAGCGTAAACGAAGCCACGGGACGAGTTTCGATATATCGTATCTCGGGGTCCTGCCCTACGTTACCTATCAATATGACCTTATTGACCGACATAAAGTTATCCGTTGGATGATGCCTTCAGTCCCTCGATTACCGCAGTAGTGAAGCCGTGGGCCTCCATGGCGTTAAGACCCTTGATGGTTATGCCGCCGGGGGTCGTGACCTTGTCGATCTCCACCTCCGGATTGTTGCCTGTAGCCTCAAGCAGCTCCACGGCACCGCGCAATGTGGCAAGGACATACTCCTTGGCCTTATGCGGATATATACCAAGCTCGACACCTCCCTCGGTAGCCGCTCTTACGTAACGCATTGCATAAGCGATGCCGCATGAACACAGCGCAGTAGCGGCACCCATGAGCCGCTCCTCAATCACGGCGGCCGTACCGAGTGCATCAAATATCGACTTAACCATGTCGACCTGCTGCGGAGTAGCATTGTCGCTGCACAGGAATGTCATGCTGCTTCCCACGAGCATGGCCGTATTGGGAATAGCCCTGAACAGGGTGCGTGACGAAGAGTAGCGGTGCAACATGGCATCGATATCGCTCAGCGACACTCCGGCAGCAAGCGACACGATAATCTGCTCGCGAAATGCCACACGCGGGGCTATTTCATCAAGCACCTTACCAATGAGCCAAGGCTTTACGGCAAGTATAATGACATCAGCTACCTGCACTACAGTGCTGTTGTCGGTCGACACCTGCAGTCCGGGGCAATCGGCTGAAAGCGCGTCAAGCGTTACATTGCGAGGCGAGCTCACGGCAATGTCGGAGGCAGGCATAAAGCCGCTTCTTACGAGGCCACGCGCAATGGAGCCTCCCATGTTTCCGCCACCTATTATTCCTATCTTCATAGCTTACCGTTGGCTGCGAGGGCACGCTTGAAGCGCACTATAAATTCATCGGCCTCGGCTTTGGTGAGGCACAAGGGAGGAAGCAGACGGATTATATTGGTCGAGGCAGCACCTGTAAACACGTGCTCTACCTCGATGAGATGCTTGCGCAGATCCTTTACGGGATAGTCCATCTCGATTCCTATCATAAGGCCCCGTCCGCGCACTTCCTTTATTCCGGGAATCTCCTTAAGACAATCAAGCAGATATTGACCTACCTTAGCCGAGTTATCAACCAGATTTTCATTCTCAAACACCTCAAGGACTGCTATTGCCGTGGCGCATGCGAGATGATTTCCGCCGAAGGTAGTTCCAAGCTGTCCGTAAGCGGGCACAAACTCAGGGCTGATAATGACCCCGCCCATGGGGAAACCGTTGGCTATGCCCTTGGCTACAGTGATTATGTCGGGGCGTATTCCCGAATACTGATGGGCAAAGAAACGACCCGTGCGACCATATCCCGACTGAATTTCATCGAGAATAAGCACAGCTCCATAACGGTCACACTCCTCGCGAAGCACGCGCAGGAAGTCATCGTCGGGGATGCGGATTCCGCCCACACCCTGAATACCCTCGATTATAACGGCACAGACATCGCCCTTGGCGAGCTCGCGACACACTGCGTCGATATCATTCAACGGAAGGAATGTCACATGACCGTTGTCGTTGATCGGTGCCACAATCTTGGGATTGTCGGTAACCTCAACCGCTGCCGAAGTGCGGCCGTGGAACGACTTGCCGAATGCGATGACACGCGACTTTCCGGTGTGGAACGAAGCGAGTTTAAGGGCATTCTCGTTGGCCTCGGCGCCCGAGTTGACAAGAAACAGCTGGTAGTCCTCGTAGCCCGACACCTTGCCAAGCTTCTCGGCCAGGCGGGCCTGTAGCGGATTTATAACCGAATTGGAGTAGAACATCAGCTTTGAAGCTTGCTCGTCGATAGCCTTGACCACGACAGGATGACAGTGACCCACCGATATAACGGCATGTCCGCCGTAAAGGTCAAGGTACTCACAGTCGTTATTGTCGTAGACATGACATCCGCGTCCTGCCACTATTTCTATATCGAATAAGGGATATACATCAAAAAGTTTCATTTTTTCATTCAGTGTTATTGGTGAATCAGAATGCCGACGGCTTCAACTGAAGGCCTACACGCTCATGAAGGCCAAACAACAGGTTCATGTTGTGTACGGCCTGGCCCGAAGCGCCCTTGACAAGATTGTCGATCACCGATGTGATGAGCAACTTGCCGTCGACCTTCTCAAGATGCAGGATGCACTTGTTGGTATTGACAACATCCTTCAGGTCGGGAGCCTTGTCGGTTATGAAAGTAAAGTTGTGGTCGGAATAGTAATCCTCATAGAGTGCGCGCACCTGCTCGATGTCAATCGGACAGTCGAGGTACACAATTGCCATTATGCCTCGTGCAAAGCAACCGCGCACCGGAATAAAATTAATCTCGGACTTGAAGCTCGACTGCAACTGGCTCAGCGACTGGCGTATCTCGGCAAGATGCTGATGCTTGAACGGCTTGTAGATCGACACATTGTTGTTGCGCCATGAGAAGTGGCTTGTGGCCGATGGCTTCACGCCGGCTCCGGTGCTCCCGGTTATAGCGGTGATGTGTATGTCGCTGTTCAGCAACAGATTCTTGGCAAGCGGCAGCAAGGCGAGCTGAATAGCCGTGGCAAAACAACCGGGATTGGCCACGTGACGGGCTCCGCGCACAATGCGCTTGCGGTTGAGCTCGGGCAATCCGTAGACAAAGTCATGGGTGCCGTCCTCTATACGGTAATCGGTCGACAGGTCCACCACCTTAAGCGACTCGGGCAGCTCATGCGCATCCATGAACTTACGGGTTTCGCCATGGGGAGTACAACAGAATAGCACATCTATTTTATCGAGCGGAGTATCGGAGATGAACCTTAGGTCCATCTCTCCGATAAGTCCCTGATGTACATCGGTCACAAGATTTCCGGCGTTACTTGAGCTGTTGACCCACTCTATCTCCACATCGGGATGATTTACAAGCAGTCGAAGCAGCTCACCGGCGGTATATCCTGCGCCTCCTATGATTCCGGCCTTTATCATACTTCACGAGTTTTATTGTTACGCTCCTGAATCGAGTAATATATCTTCATCTGGTTGCCGAGGATGCGGGTGAATCCCTTTACATCGTCGGCTGTCCAGCCCTTGCTTATTTCGCCGTATTCGCCAAATGAGGTCTTCATCAGGTCGAAGTCGCTCTCAACTCCCACAAGGATAAAGCGATAGGGCTTCAAGTCGATGATGACGCGTCCGGTAACATTGCGCTGCGACGACTCAAGGAACTTCTCGATGTCACGCATCACGGGTTCAAGATACTGAGCCTCATGCAGGAACATGCCGTACCATGTGCCGAGCTGATCTTTCCAGTACTGCTGCCACTTGGTGAGAGTGTGCTTTTCAAGCATCTTGTGAGCGCCAAGGATGACCATAGGAGCACCGGCCTCAAATCCAACGCGGCCCTTTATGCCGATGATAGTATCGCCGATGTGCATGTCACGGCCGAGAGCATAAGGTGCGACAATCTCCTCGATGTGCTGAATTGCCTTTACCTTATCGGCAAACGGCACTCCGTTCACGGCAGCGATTTCGCCCTTGTCGAAGTCGATGGTGAGTCGGCTGTCGGCGGTGGCAGTCATCTGCGTGGGATAGGCCTCCTCGGGAAGTGTTTCGTTGCTGTGGAGGGTTTCCTTTCCACCTACCGATGTTCCCCACAGTCCCTTGTTGATGGAGTATTCAAGCTTCTTGAAGTCGGCTACATAGCCATGCTTCTTAAGATACTCTATCTCATACTCGCGGGTGAGGTTCATGTCACGCGTGGGAGTGATGATTTCGATTTCGGGAGCGAGAATCTGGAAGGTAAGGTCAAAGCGCACCTGATCGTTACCTGCGCTTGTGCTTCCGTGGGCCACATAGTGAGCGCCTATCTTCTTTGCATACTCGATGATGGCGATAGCCTGGAATATACGTTCCGAGCTAACCGATATGGGATAGGTACCGTTACGAAGAACGTTACCGAATATCATGTACTTTATGCTCTTTTCGTAGTACTCCTGAGTGATGTCAAGTGTGGCATGGGCCTTGGCTCCGAGAGCAAGCGCACGCTCCTCTATCGACTTGAGCTCCTCGGGCGAGAAGCCGCCGGTGTTGGCAATGGCGGTGTACACCTCGTATCCGCAATCCTCGCTAAGATACTTAACCGCAAATGATGTGTCAAGGCCGCCGCTGAAGGCGAGTACTACTTTCTTATTATTTTCCATAATTGTAAATTTCAGATGTTTAATTAATAACTATTTAAAACTGTGATTACGGGTCACTCGCCCTCGACATTGTCGTTACGATGATACTGTGTTTCCTTTGGGTCATACAACAGTCCGGTACACAAACACTTGTGTCCTCCGTTACGCTGCAATATGTCGAAATTGACGCAACTTTCACATCCGCGCCAGAAAGCCGGATCGGTGGTGAGCTGGTCAAATGTAACAGGTCGATAGCCCAATTCAAAATTCATTTTCATAACTGCGGCTCCCGTAGTGAGAGAAAATATCTTGGCATCGGGGAACATCTCTCGCGAAAGCCTGAAGATTCGTCGCTTGATGCGTGTAGCTAAACCTATTCCGCGGTATTTATCGGCAACAATCAATCCGGAATTAGCAACAAACTCCTTGTTGCTCCAGCACTCAATGTAGCTGAATCCCGCAAACTCGCCTTCGCACAAAGCAACCACAGCCTTGCGTTCAAGCATCTTTTGCTTCACGTATTCGGGAGAGCGTTTCGCGATACCGGTGCCGCGCACCTTGGCAGCGCGATTGATAGTGTCAAGAATCTCGTCGACATACTTGATGTGCTCCTCCGAAGCAACGACTACTTCAATCTTAGATGGGTCTACCATTTCTTGCTTTAAGTATTGCTATATTTATTAATTAATAATTAGGATAATCATAAAAACTGATCGCGTGCCGCATCAATCACATCATCGGGAAGGAATCCTCGGAAATATTCAAAAATTTCACCCCTGTCAGTGCCCTCGACAACTATCGCTATGACGGTGTCGGCCGCACCCGGTATCGTACCGAGTATAAACGGCGCGGCAAGTTGGTCGATGTCATAAGCGAGGCCGCTGGCATAGCCTGTGCGCGTCTTCAGCACCACAATATTGCCGGAAATCGCCATGGACATTACTGCCTGATGCGTTCCCGACTGGACCGTAGATGGAATGTTTTCGGTAATATCGTCTACATTGGCATGTCCCGATGCCGACGGAACCACATAACGATAACCGCCAAGATCGGTTGCAACCTTTATTGTGCGCAATGACTTCAAATCGCGTGACAACGTGGCCTGCGTGACCATGAAGCCGCGAAGAGCCAGCATCTGCAGCAATTCATCCTGACTGCCTATGCTGTTACTTGAAAGCAACTCAAGTATAGCCTGTAAACGATTTTTCCTCTTATTCATCATCCACTACAGTAAAATGATTTATACCAAGTGTGCAAATTTACCAACAAAAATACATATAATCGCTATATTTTGCAGCTAAACTGCAATTAAATGCCAACATTTTATGACAAAAGACCTCGAAAAGTCTTTTTGAAGCTTTTCGAGGCAAAAATCGACAATATTTAATTAACAAAAGTTAGAGTCCGAAGGTGAGTGTGGTGAAGTATCGCAGATCCCCTCCCAATGAATATTGGGAGCGATAGTCGATAGTCACATAACCTCGGTTGGGAGCAAACCAAGTGGCCGACAATACGCCTCCTGTCCTAACAATGTTGATAGGCGGGCCGTAGGTGCGGTTAAACCTTGTGTACAATGAATTGTAACGCATGGGGTCAGGGTAGCTTGTCGAATAGAGGAACTCCGAGCGGGCAAGCCCTCCTGCTCCGTAATAGAGTGTGGCATCGGGCCAATAATATGACATTTCGTTGACATCGCGAAGATATACGGCATCGTTACCATAACCGTCGATTGTATAACCGCGATTGATCAGATAGTCGAGCGACATATTGATTGCCGTTCCAAAAGTAATGCCGAGGATTGAGGCGATTACGGGAGCAGCGGGACGAGGACGCCATGACGGAGGCGGAACGGGACGCGACCACGGACGCATAGGCGGGCGATGGGGACGATGAGGCGGTACAATCACAGTAGGACGGTGAGGACGATTGGGACGATGGGGACGATAATCGCCACCGGGACGATGGGGACGACCGGGATTATATCCTCCATGACCGGGACGGCCGGGATTGTGACCGTTATTGCCGGGACGGTGGCCGTTATTGTTGTTGCCGGGACGACCGGGGTTGTTGTTACCCGGGCGATGACCGTTGCTGCCGCCGTTATTGCCGGGGCGATGACCGTTATTGTTGTTGCCGGGACGACCGGGGTTGTTGTTGCCGGGGCGATGGCCGTTGTTGCCACCGTTGTTGCCGGGGCGATGGCCGTTATTGTTATTACCGGGACGGCCGGAACTGTTACTCGGGCGGCCGGAATTATTCGGTCGCGAGTTCTGTGTGCTGTGTGATCTTTCGTTACGATTGCCTGTTGTCCTCGATTGAGCTTCAATCGGGGGCACCATCATAGCTATACTAACCAAGGCAATGACAAAAATGCGAATTAATCTTTTCATGACTTATAATCTTTTACTGGATTAGATACAAATATGCCATAAACGTTTAAATCGAGCGAGAAAATATGGTTATTTTTATTCAAAAGAAGAACTTTTGACCAAATTAATCACCAATTAAAGCGAATTATAAGACATACTGAACGTATCGCCTTGACGAAGGTCGCCTGTAGTCAATCCGCGTTTCAGCCATCGCATGCGTTGATCGGAACGGCCGTGATTGAAGGCATCGGGCACTACATAGCCCTGCGCCTGTTTCTGAAGATAATCGTCACCGATCTTAGAAGCGGCGTTTATAGCCTCCTCAAGGTCACCCTCTTCAAGCGACTGGAAAAGGCGATTGTCATGATAGCCCCACACTCCGGCAAGGAAATCGGCCTGCAGCTCAATGCGCACGCTCACCTTGTTGGCGTCGGACTGGCTCATCTGCGACATCTGGGAGTGAGCATCGTCGAGCACTCCGAGCAGGTGCTGCACATGGTGTCCCACTTCGTGGGCAATCACATAGGCATAGGCAAAGTCGCCTCCCGCACCCATTGACTGTCGCATCTGCTCAAAGAACGAAAGGTCGATGTAAAGTTTCTCGTCGGCCGAGCAATAGAACGGGCCCGTAGATGCCGATGCATTACCGCATCCGCTCTGCACGGATCCCGTGAAGAGAACAAGAGTAGGCGGACGATAGGTCTTTCCCATCTTGCGGAACTCCTCGGTCCACACATCCTCGGTAGCGGCAAGAATCTGCCGCGAGAATGTAGCCATCTCCTCCTCTTGGGCCGAAGGCGTGTAGGATGCAGTAGCCTCCTGGCCTCCCATCATGCCGGAACTTCCGGTGAGCACTTCGAGCGGATTACCGCCCATGATCCATGTAAGGATTCCTACTATCACAATGGCTCCGATGCTCATGCCACCGGCTTTCATCGGAATACCTCCGATCCTGCGTTGTCCGCGCCTGTCGTCAACGTTGTTGCTTTCGCGTCGTCCGTTAAGTCGCATATTGCAATTGTTTTTCTAAATATAACAAACAAAGTGGGCACAGATGTTTTTACAAATCGTCTGTACCCACTTATTTTTGAGACCTTTTAATTATAGCGATAATTATTTGTCATGGTCGTTGCCTATCTTCTCAAGTACGGCGGCATCAAGTACGGCCACAGTAGCGAGGTTGACAATGTCACGCACCGGCGAATCGACATTGATGAAGTGGATAGGCTTGTTAAGACCCATCTGGATGGGACCGATGGCTTCGGCAAGACCCATCTCAAGCATCATCTTATAGGCAGTGTTGGCTGCGCTGAGATTGGGGAATATGAGAGTGTTGACATCCTTTCCGTTCAAGCGGCTGAACGGGAAATTGGAGTCACGCACTTTCTTGTTGATGGCGTAGTGCACCTGCATTTCTCCGTCGATAGGCAACTCGGGATAGAGTTTGTGCATCTTTTCGACAACGTTATGCACAAGTCGCGGCTCGACCTCCTTGTTGGAACCGAAATTGGAATATGACACCATGGCCATTACCGGCTCATGAGCGAAATACTCAACAGAATTACGTGCAAGACGGGTGATGTCGAGCAACGTTTCTTCGTCCATTTCGTGATTTATCATCGTGTCGGCAAGGAAGAACACACCACGCTTGGTGTTGAGGATGTGCATTGTAGCAAAATGGTTGTAAGTGGGGCGTATGCCTACAACCTCACGCGCTATTTCGGCGGGAGTGTGACTTCCCGAATAGGTTCCGGCGATAAATGCATCGGCTTCGCCTGTTTCAACCATCATCATACCGAAGTAGTTGCGGTCAAACATCATCTCAAGGGCTTCGGGATAGGTCATTCCGTCACGCTGACGCTTTTCGGCGAGATTCATAGCGTAACGGGCACGGCGGTCGGCCTCACGGTCGTGACGCAGATTCACGATCTCGAGTCCGGTGATGTCGACACCGAGTCGGGCGGCACGCTTTTCAATCATCTCCTCGTTACCAAGCAGGATAGGTATGCAGATACCGTCCTGATAAGCGTTTACGGCAGCGCGAAGCATGTTGTCGGTATTGGCCTCGGCAAATACGACACGCTTGGGATTGCGCTGAGCCTCCTCGGTGAAGCGACGCATGAGCTTGTTGTCGTAGCCCATGAGCTGACGGAGCTTGTCGTTATAGGCATCCCAGTCGGTGATGGGACGACGAGCCACGCCCGACTCCATGGCACCGCGTGCAACAGCGGGAGCCACAGTTGTGATGAGTCGCGGATCAAGGGGTTTGGGAAGTATATATTCGCGTCCGAAACGCAGATTTGACATCTCGTATGCGGCATTTACCACCGAAGGTACGGGCTCTTTGGCAAGGGCGGCGATGGCCTTTACGGCAGCGAGCTTCATCGTTTCGTTGATTACGGTAGCGCCCGAGTCGAGAGCGCCGCGGAATATGTAGGGGAATCCGAGCACATTGTTTATCTGGTTAGGATAGTCGGAACGGCCCGTAGCGAATATCAGGTCGGGACGCGACTCCATTGCCACATCATAGGCAATCTCGGGATCGGGATTGGCGAGGGCAAACACAATGGGCCTGTCGTTCATCGACTTGAGCATCTCGGGTGTCACCACATCCTTTACCGAAAGGCCGAGGAACACATCGGCGCCCTTCATTGCATCCTCAAGAGTGTCGATGTCACGGTCGGTGGCAAATTCGAGCTTCTGGGCGTTCAATCCGGTGCGCTTGCGGTTGATTACTCCCTTGGAGTCGCACATCACGACATTTTCGGGACGCACGCCGAGCGCGATATAGAGGCGCGTACAGCTCACTGCGGCGGCACCGGCTCCGTTTACGACAAGCTTGATGTCGCTTATGTTCTTCTTCTGTATCTCAAGGGCGTTGATCAATCCGGCAGCCGAGATGATTGCCGTGCCGTGCTGGTCATCGTGCATCACGGGGATGTCACACTCCTCACGGAGGCGACGCTCTATCTCAAAACATTCGGGAGCCTTTATATCCTCAAGGTTGATGCCGCCGAATGTGGGCGACAGGGCCTTGACAATCTGTATGAATTTTTCGGGGTCCTTCTCATTTACCTCAATGTCAAAACAGTCAAGTCCGGCAAAAATCTTAAACAGCAACGCCTTACCTTCCATTACGGGTTTTCCGGCAAGAGCGCCTATGTCGCCAAGCCCGAGTACGGCTGTTCCATTGGAAATCACCGCCACAAGATTGCCCTTGCTCGTGTACTCATAGGCATCCTGGGGATTTTGTTCAATTTCAAGGCAGGGATAAGCTACGCCCGGCGAATAAGCCAATGCGAGATCCTGCTGTGATGAATAAGGCACCGTGGGCACTACTTCGATTTTGCCCGGCTTGCCCTCGCGGTGATACTCGAGGGCCATTTCTTTGGTTACTTTTGACATATTATTTTATTCTTGACAACAAATAAACGTTATATACCTTACATATTGTTTAACCTTTGCTGCTAATTCAGCAAATTATTTTGCAAAAGTACTAAATAAAATTATTTATCTTAACAAAATGCCCGATAAAATATGCCTATTGTTAACAAAAGACACGAGAGCCGCAACGATTTCCAATATTCGCTGCGGCTCTCGCCTGTTATTTATTATATGTGCACCCGACATTCCGGGCACATCACATCATTTCTTCTTAAGAGCTTCGGGCATTCCCCAACGTGCAGTCACGGCATCAAGCTCGGCCTTGGTGATGGGAATCACCGTACCGTGACGCGGGTGGAAGTCCATAGTCACGGGGCGCTCAACCTTCTTGAAGTTGGAGAGGTCGGTTGTTTCGGTGAAGTCATAACGGCCGTTGGTGTAAACATCATACATCAATATATATTTGTCCTCGCCTATAAGCTTGAATGTTCCGGCACCCTCAACGGCATCGGTTGTCTGCTGCTTATAGTCGGGCTGCTCGGTCCACTTTCCCGAAGTGAGATTGTCGGTTGTGGCAACCTTGATGCCGTTGCCGTGACCTTCGGTCTTGTAGAAAAGGTGGTACACACCGTCCTTGTAAACAATGTCGCCGTCGATACACGACTTCTTGTCGGCGGGCAGGAAGAAAGGCTTCGGCTCGCCCTCGAAGTCGGTGAAATCATCGTTGGCATAGGCGTAGTATATAACATCGGGACCGTCGCCGTATTTCATCGACCAGTAAACGAGATACTTTCCGGCCTTGTCGTCATAGATTGTTTGAGGCGCCCACACTCGCTTAAGCTTTTCCTGATTGTCATAACGCTTCTGCATATTCACTACCGAGCTCTTCCAATTTATAAGGTCGTCACTCTTCAACAGCACCATGGCGCGGTTGGAGTCCCAGCCGTTGCCCGAAACCATGTCGGTAAGAACCATGTAGAATGTTTTTCCGTCGGCACCGCGCAGAATGTGGGGATCGCGCACGCCGCCTGTAGAGCTGATGACCTTTGAGTCGAGCACAGGCTTGTTGTCGTTAAGGGCATAGTAGTTATAGCCATCGAGGCTTATGCCGTAGCACACGGCCTCCTGCTTTATGTGATTGCCCGTAAAGTAGGTGAACAGATAGGCCACATAGTCCTTTTCATCGGGAGCTGCCGATGATGCGGTGGCGTTGAACGCAAGCCCGGAGGCCAAAATTGCAGTGATGAGAGATTTGCGAATTATGTTCATGGAAGCAAGAATCGGATATTCGGTTAATACATGTTTGATATTGTAGCCCGGAGCGGAATCGAACCGCTATCTAAGGTTTAGGAAACCTCTATTCTATCCGTTGAACTACCAGGCCATCGGTTGAAGCACGACAAAGTTAAGCATTTCCACATTAATATGCAAGTGCGACCCTCAATAGCCAAGGCTAATCAAACAGCCTGCGCATAACATCGAGCGAATTAAGCCCCGACAACGCCGCATAGTGCAAAGTGTAGTATTCCAGGATAGCCGTAAGAGTCGAGTTACGCTGGTTGCGACTGAAGCGGAACGCAGCCAAGTTGTCCCATGTCATGCGCGACAACAAGGCCACCGTGGCAGCATCCTCGGGAGGAAGGAAGCGACGATGAAGCGGCGGTGAAGAGCGGAATGTACCGTCAACCATGTCAAACACACGCCCGAGAGCGTAGGTCGACACATCGGGTTCAATGCCTATGTAACGACCAAGACGATACAGAAACGCAAGATGGAAATTAGCCACCCCGCGTGACATAGAGTCAAATCGCTCTATCGAATCGACCAGGAAGGCATAGAGTGCCGCATCCTCCTGGCTCTCGGTAAGCACCGTTCCGAGCAGCTCGGCCATGAACATGGCCACAGCGCCCTTTACAGGATTGGAGTGCAACCCATGTAGTGGCAACAAGGCCCGTGGTTCGCGTACATTGTATATGTCACGCCCCGGTCTTACATCGGCGATGCATTCAAAGGGAGTCAAAGGCATCGTGACAGCCCTGCGTCGAACAGCCTCGCGACTGCCTCCGGCCGACATCAACAACGCGACGCGCCCCATTTCCCGCGAATAGGCAGTGAGTATATTATTGCGGTCACTGTACTTCACAGTGCGCAAAGCGATGCAATTCAGATGGGTCAACATAGTGGATTTACAGTCATAAAACGACCCTAAAGTTACTAAAAACATAGTCATTGCCATGAAAAATTTCATTAAATGAGCTATTTATCGCGATTTATTTGCGAGAATAAAAAAAAGTATCTATATTTGCACTCGCTTTTGCGCACAGCGCATGTCGGCCCATTCGTCTATCGGTTAGGACGCAAGATTTTCATTCTTGAAAGAGGAGTTCGATTCTCCTATGGGCTACCAAATTAAATTAAACACAAAGTATAAAAGAGTTTTTTTATAATGGCAAATCATAAGTCATCTATTAAGAGAATCCGTCAGACTGAGTCACGCCGACTCCGCAATCGTTATTATGCCAAGACCGCACGTAACGCCGTGCGCCGTCTTCGTGCAATGACCGACAAAGCAGAAGCTGCAGCAGCCTATATCAAGGTAAGCTCACTTCTCGACCGCCTCGCTGCAAAGGGAACAATCTCAAAGAACAAGGCAGGCAACCTTAAGAGCAAGCTTGCACTTCACGTAAACAAGCTCGCCAACGCTTAATAGAGGATTGCGCCATTAGAAGGCACAAAACTCTCATGGCCCATTCGTCTATCGGTTAGGACGCAAGATTTTCATTCTTGAAAGAGGAGTTCGATTCTCCTATGGGCTACCAAATCTCTACTTTGCTACTTAAGCCACGAGTTTTGATGACCCGTGGCTTTTCTATTAAACCAATGAACAGTTTACGGCACACAATTGTTAAACCTATATAACTCTATTACTAATCTAAATCATCAACACCATGCCTTTTGACAATCAACCTATCAACGCTAAAAAGTTGACTCACCCCATTGACGAACTTCCGGGAATCGAAGATTCATACTACAGCGACGCAACACCTGAAGATGTAAAGCAGGATGTCAAGTCACTGAACAACATCGGCGCTCCAACTTCAATAACGCCGAAGCCGGGGAAATAAGGAACTCAAAACTATTAAAATCATAAAGGACTCGCCGACATTGCCGACGAGTCCTTTTATATTTATGTATCATCAAAAGAAAGTCCCTGCTGAAACCCACAAAACAGCACGCCTCACCATGCTCGATGCGGCGCACTGTATTGACTACAGAGTAGCAACGAGATACTTATTTAAATCTTACGGCCACCGTTCCGGGAACTGCGCCGTCCTCCTTCTCCTCTTTTTCGGCAGGCTCACTTACGCTAAGTTTATATGTGACCGGCACATTCACACACACCGATTTGGACTTTTTAAGCGGCTCCCATCGAGGACACTTGGAAATCAATTCCAACGCAGCGGCATCCAACGACGGCGAAACGCTTTTAACCACCTTGGCATCAGACACCGAACCGTCGGCATTTATGCACATCTGCACAACTACCGTGCCCTGCTCATTAGCTTCAAAGGCTTCAGCAGGATAGTGCAGATTCACCATCATAAACTTCTGAAATTCCACCATTCCACCGGGAAACTGGGGCACTTCCTCCTCAGTGGCCGATGCTTCGGTAGTGTCAGGAGCGGAAACAGGAGCGGCATCAGCCCAGTTGGAGCATATAAACGCCAATGCCAACACAGCAGGAATTGCAATCATGTAGCGCACAAGCGCCACTGATGATTTTTTCTTTTGATTCATCATTTTGATTCGTTTTTTAAGGGATGATACATTAAAGTTATTATAGAATTTTGCTATAGCCTGATTATCGGTCATCGCAAGAAGACTCATCTGATATTGCCGACGGTTGTCACGCGTCATCACACGCGAATCGGCAATATATTCAAGATTGTCACGCATTTCGCCTCTCAACAACCATGCGACAGGATTGAACCAACACAATATCGACAGGAATTCCGACATCAGCACATCCACCGAATGCAGCTGATCGACATGCACCGCTTCATGCGATATCACATTGTCATCGTCAATAAAGCCTTCGCTCACAAAAATGAATCCGAAGAAGGAGAATGCGCCTGAATTGCCGGGCATCACGAAGAGCTTTCGGTCGGCAACCGTCATGTCATCGTAACGGCTAACAAGCGCAAACACACTCACCACCCTCACGACAAGATAGAGCAACAGAACAGCAGCGACCGACACATATAGCGCAACGAGCAGCGACTGCACATCAATTGCGACATTGTCAACGACATTGCTGACCGCGCCGTGAACAACCTGCAATGCAGGGCCGACATAAGCGACACGACCACCCACCTTTTCGGCTGTCACGCCGAAATCAACAAGCGGGAACACAACAGCCACCGTAACGCCTGCCAGCATAAAAGCACGCCTCCACTGGAAATGTGTGTCACGACTCAGCAACAAACGATAGGCCAGGTAGACGACCGTGACGATGATGTTGACCTCAAGCAGATATAAAAGGATTGCATTCATCACTTATCCTCCTCGCCTTTGTTTATCAAATCTATTATTTCACGAAGTTCGTCACTTGATATCTTATTGTCACGCGCAAAGAAGGTGACAAGCTCCTTGTAGGAGTTCTTGAAGTAAGAGCCGACGACATTACCGAGAAACGTGCGCTTGTAATCCTGCTCGTCAATGGCCGGGCGATATATGTAGGTGTTCCCTTCAAGACGGGAGGCTACATACCCTTTACGCTCCAGATTCTTAAATACTGAAGCCACTGTAGTGTAAGGAGGCCGCGGAACCGACAGCAATTCGATGGCCTGCTTTACATTGCATGAGCCGAGTTGCCACACGCAACGCATGATCTCTTCTTCCTGATGAGTGAGTGGAGTCATAAATATGATTCAATATTAAATTTACACAACGCAAATCTACGAAAAATTCGTAGACCGCCAAAATATTTCTACGAAATTTTCGTAGTTATTTTTCATTACATCGATTTTATTGTCACATCCCGCTCGTATCATCATAATTAACAGCCTGTTATATACACAAAAGAGGCCGTGCCAAAATTGACACGGCCTCTCGATATTTATATCAATGTTGAATTATGCGGCTTTCTTGCCTGAATTGCGACGACGGTCGGTGAGATAAGCTACCGGAGCTGCCACGTAGATAGTGGCAAGTGTACCGGTGATTACACCGAACAACATTGCAAACGTAAAGCTGCGGATAGATTCACCACCAAGGATGAAGATACACAGAAGCACAAGAAGCGTAGAGCATGATGTCATGATTGTACGACTCAATGTCGAGTTAATTGACATGTTGATCATGCTGAAGAAATCCTGCTTGGGATAGAGCTGAGTATTTTCACGCACACGGTCAAACACAACCACCGTATCGTTGATCTGGTAACCGATAACGGTAAGGATTGCCGCAATGAATGTCTGGTCAATCTCCATTGAGAACGGAAGTATGCCCCAGAAGAGCGAGTAGAATCCGATGATAGTGAATGCGGTGAATGCAACTGCGGCGAGAGCACCTACCGAGAATGCTACATTGTGGAATCGGAGCAAGATGTAGAGGAACATCGCGATGAGCGACAGGACAACGGCGATGTAAGCATCGTTCTTCATGTCGGCTGCGATTGTAGGACCTACCTTCTGTGAGCTCTGGATACCAACATTCTCATTGGTTGTCGAGAAGTCCTCAAGGCTCATGTTGCCTATCTCATCCTTAAGACCACTGTAGAGGATTTCGGTGATTTCACGGTCAACGCCATCGGTTTCCTCATTGATCTTATAGTTGGTCGAGATACGCACCTTGGTGTCATTGTCGATGGTGATTACCGAAAGTGATGCATTGGGGAACGAGGGAGCAAGCTTGCTCTGAATCTCATGAGTCTTTACGGGATGATCAAATTGAACTACATAGTTGCGACCACCCGAGAAGTCGATACCCTGATTCATTCCACGAAGGAAGAGCGACGCAACAACAACCAGTGCCAATATACCGCAAACGGTAAATGAAACCTTACGCTGACCAAGGAAGTTGATCTTGGTGTCGGTAAGCATATTGCGAGAGAGCTTGGTGGTGAATGTCAAGCGCTGGAAGGGAGCGGTCTTTCCAAATCCGATGAATACAAGACGGGTAAGGAACACTGCAGTGAAGAATGAGCATACGATACCGATGATAAGGGTAGTAGCAAAACCCTTGATGGGGCCTGTTCCGTAAAGAAGCAGAATCACTGCGGTGATTACCGAAGTCAAGTTAGAGTCGAAGATTGCCGAGAAAGCGTTGCTGTAACCGTCGGCGATTGCCTGACGAATGTTCTTGCCGGCGCGAAGTTCCTCCTTGGCGCGCTCGAAGATAAGCACGTTGGCGTCAACGGCCATACCGAGAGCAAGCACGATACCGGCGATACCGGGGAGCGTAAGCACTGCCTGGAATGAAGCAAGTATACCGAATGTAAAGAAGAGGTTGCACACAAGTCCCATGTTGGCAACGAGTCCGGGAATGAATCCGTAGAAGAACATCATGAACGCCATCAAGAGCACGAGTGCGATGACAAACGAAAGGAATCCGTCATGAATTGCCTGCTTACCGAGCGAAGGACCGATTACGGTATCGCTGATGATGTCTACCTTGGCAGCCATCTTACCTGACTTGAGCACGTTGGCCAAGTCCTTTGCATCCTCGACAGTGAACTGACCGGTTATCTGTGAGCGACCGCCCTCGATTACCGAGTTGATGCGGGGATAAGAGTATACATGATCGTCAAGCACGATTGCCACGGGCTTGCCGAGGTTGTTCTGAGTAACGCGGGCCCAAGCCTTTGCGCCTTCGCTGTTCATGTTCATCGAAACGTAGTTACCCGACATGTTGTCGAAGTCGCTTGTTGCCGATACTACGACATCACCTGCAAGGGCGGGCTTGCCGTTGTTTGACTTAAGAGCGATGAGCTGATAGATTTCAGCCTTGCGGGTAGTGTTGGTGGCTGTGTCGGTGTACTGAACTTCCTGAGGTTTAACCTCCCAGCGGAGCTTAAGGTTGGAAGGAAGGATGCGAGCTGCAACAGGGCTCTCGAGGATTGAATCGATTACCTCGCGATGAGCCTGAGTTGCCATACCTACGATGGGAGTGCCGGGATAGCCCTGACCGTCAAAGTAAGCGAAGATACTGTTTACATTGGCGGTGCTGTCGCTGCGGAGTGCATTCTCAAGAGCCATGAGCTGCGACTGAATCTCGTCGATGGTGTAAACTTCGTAGAATTCGAGGTTGGCCGATGCCTTAAGAAGCTCACGCACACGGTCGTGCTCTTTAACGCCGGGAAGTTCAAGAAGAATCTGACCGTCCTTCTCAAGTTCCTGAATGTTGGGCGATACAACGCCAAACTGGTCGATACGGTTGCGGAGCACGTTGGTCGAACTTGCCACACGGTCCTTAACCTCCTGCTTTACTGTTGCCTCAACCTGCGCAGCGTTTTCGCCACGCTTAGCCACGTTCTTGAACACGACAGCCATGTCGGCCGAGGGGTCGATGCGCTGATATTCCTTGAAGAAGGCGGCAACATAGTCGCTCGTCTTAGTCTTCTTGACTACTGAATCGGTAGCTGAAATTACGGCATTGAAAGTCTTGTTGCCTTCGGCGTTAGCCATAGAGCGGAGAATGTCGGGAACCGAAACCTGAAGGATAACGTTCATACCTCCTTTCAGGTCGAGGCCGAGGCCTACGCCCATCTTCTGAACTTGATTGAACGTATAACCGAGAACGGGATAAACCTTCTCCTTACCGATAGAGTCGATGTAGTTTTTGTAAGCCTTCTTGTAAGAGTCGGAAGCAGCGTCACCGCCCGACATCACCATAGCATACTCGGTAGCCTTATCCTCGTAACGCTTGGTCACCCAAGAGAATGAGAGATAAAACAGACACACGAGTACCAAGAAGATCGCTATCACACCGGATATAGCACTTCCGGTCGTACCTTTGCTTTGCATGTGTAAGTTAAGTGATATTTAAAGTTATTAATAAAAATTTTTCGCAATTTTTTCAGCGTGCAAATATAACGTTTTTTTCTGTGACTTCCATAAACTGAGGCCAATAAAATGGCCATATTCCATGATTTAAGGTGCATTAGACCCCGTTTCCTAATATTTGTTAACGCCGGGGCCGCAGTTCTTCAATAGACGAGCCGCAGATTGTCGACCCACAATGTCATGCCGGGGGTACCCTCAAAAGCCACACCGCAACCCGACGAAGCCATAACGAGCATGTGGGTCGGCACTGCATCGGGAGCGTCCCACTTCACCTCTTTCACAGGCACCATCTTGCCCTTGGAGTTGCGTGCGTAATAGGAGCGTTCCTCAGGAATAAGCCCCATGTAATCCTTATAGTCGGGATGTGAAGATATGTCGCCGTAAAGCACCTTTATGTCGTGATTGCGAATCCAATCGGTTGATGTAGCGTAACGCTCGCGGCCGGTTCCCACCCTCGCGGCATATATGTTGCCGTCGGCATCCTCCCAGCGTCGCTGAAGCAGGATGTAGACCTCGGCATTGTCCTTCCCGGGAATATCCTTTCGCGACGAGCCGGTGGCGCGTACACGGCTTACCCCTTCAGGGATATGCACCTTATAATCAATGCGCAAAGCCGAGGGGCGGCGGGTAAAAGGAATGCCCATCTCCATTTTGGAATAGGGATTTGACGCATTTTTTATAGGCTCTATATTGTAGCCGAGATATATCGACCCCGACACAAGGACTTGAAGGTTTACAATGCCGAGCACCTTGACTTTCTCTATTACAGTAGTTAGCTTGCAGCAACGGCCTCCGGCGGGATTGGCATCGGGAAACACGGCATTGCTCGCCTTGACGATGCCCATCACGTTGGCCATCACATTGGATGTGGCCCATGGCGAACCGCCCATATTGGAATAGACCTTGTTGCCGTCAATCACCATTTCGGGAGCTATCTCGTAGACTTTCTTTGTGTTTCCGCCAAGCAGCTTCGACTCGGTGATATTGCGAGTAACCCAGTTTTCAAAGTCGGCATATTTAATCAAGTCAATCTCTTGACCTGCAACGGAAAAGATGCCAACCAGCAAAGACAAAACAGTCGACAATATTCGCATATCCTAATCCCGTTAAATTTTATTGCACAAAGATAACAATTATACTGCCATAACGGATTATGCCCGCGACAAAACGACTGCCGTTTACCGGCAGAAACGCCTTATGCGCCAACAATAGGGCAAAACGGGACAAATGCCACACCCTATATGCGACAGATGAGAGCTACTGCCTGTGCGGCTATACCCTCCTCCCGACCGGTGAATCCAAGTCGCTCGGTGGTTGTAGCCTTAACCGAAACGCAATCAATCTCAAGTCCAAGGTCGGAGGCTACACACTCGATCATCGCCGGAATATGAGGCAGCAACTTAGGAGCTTGTGCCATTATGGTTATGTCGACATTGCCTATTACATAACCTCTTGCCGCCAATAATTCACGCACACGACGCAGCAATACCCTTGAATCGGCGCCTTTATAAGCAGGATCGGTATCGGGGAAATGATAGCCTATGTCACGCAGCGCGGCAGCACCGAGCAGTGCGTCACACAAAGCATGAAGAGCGACATCGGCATCGCTGTGTCCGAGCAATCCGAGAGTGTGTGGTATCTTTACGCCGCAGAGCCACAAGTCACGACCCTCGACGAGGCGGTGGACATCAAATCCGTTGCCTATGCGAAAATTAGGTATATTCATGATTATAAAATTTTATTTACTTGCGTCCGAACATCTCCTTGAGTCCGTCCATGTCAAATGTAAGCGTGAAACGAAGTGTCTGGTCAAGCGGCGATGTCTGCGCGGTAGCTATCATATAGGAAGCGTCGAGCCGAAGCACATTGAGGGCGAATCCAGCACCCATACCGAAATATTTGCGACCTCCCTTGAACTCATTTTCATAGTAGTATCCGGCCCTGAGGAAAAACTGCTGATTATAGCTGTATTCAGCACCTATCGACCATGTAATCTCGCGCAACTCCTCTTTAAATCCCCCCGGAGCATCGCCAAACGACTTGAATATTCCGGTTATAGGCGACATATCCTCCCACTCCACAAGGGCATCAAGATAACGCTGTTCGCCTTCAGGAGTGTCGTCATAGTCGCCTCGACGGGGCTTGGTGGGGACAAGCAGTTTGTTCATGTCGAGCGAAAGGGCAAGATTGTGGTAGTCGGCAAGAGGGAATGTGAATGTAGTTCCAAGTCGCAGGTTGGCGGGCAGGAATGCGGGACTCTCCCCGTTGTTATAGCTCACCTTGCTTCCCACATTGGACACGTTCCAGCCCCACGACCATTGACACTCATTGCGCCCTATCATGGGATAGTAGGTGAAGAAACCGGCTATATCGGCCGAAAATGCCGAAGCTCCGGTCGACTGGTCGCCCGAGTATGAGGTCGAAAAGCCAAGGTCGGAATAGATGTAACGCAACACGACTCCCATCGAATATTTGTCGGACAATTTACGGGAATATCCCACATCAAACGACATTTCATAGGGATTAAGAGTCTGACCCGCCGAGATGTCGCTGCCAGTGGTTATCTCGCCAAGCGAAAAGTAACGTAGCGAAGCGCTCACCGCCTGGTTGTCACCGTCGCCTATCTTCCAGTATCCCGAAAGGTTGGCGAGAAATATGTCGTCGACAATCTTGCGCAGCCACGGAGTGTAGCTGAGCGACACCGCCCCACCGCTATAGGCAAATGCATACTTTGCCGGATTCCAGAACTGGGAATTGGCGTCGGGATCGGTGGCCGCACCGATATCGCCCATCGATGCACCGCGTGCATCGGGAGCTATGTTAAGCGAAGTCACCCCCGTCTGCACAGGATTGAATTCGTCCTTCGGAGTTTCGGCGACGAGCGTCGAGTGAAGAAACAATATGGCGAGGGCGGTCAGCGTGTATCGTACCATGTAATGTGACATTGTACTATAATAACCGCAAAACCGCCCTTTTATTGTATAAGCGCGAGCCAAAGAGGTCGATTACTTCTCCTCGCCCTTAATAAGCCTTACGTGATATATGCCTCCCGCACTATGTCCGGGATGGCTGCGGAATGTCACCGTCACGTGCGATTTGCCGGCGAGCAGATCGGCGGGAATAGGATACTCCACATTCACAAATTCGTCACGCTTCCACTTGCCCGACACATTTTCCGAAGCAAGCAGTGTGTCGTCAACGAGTATGTCAAATGTACGCTTTCCGTTCTCATTGCCCCAGTAGCGTACCATAAGGGCAAGTGAATCAAGATTGTCGGTGCTCAACATGTAGCTGAAGTAGCCTCCGTTGGAAGCGTCACGCCAAGGCTCGCCCTGAAAGTTGCCCTTATTGGAGCGGTCAAACTTCATGCCGTGATCCGCCTCAGGCTGCTGCTCCCCGGTGTTGACAGCATCGACAGTGCGGCGGTCAAGAGCGAGGCGCATCTCCTCCTTCAATTGCTCTTCGCGCAGATAGGAGCCATATTGCTCGGGGGTCATCGAAAGCCAGTACATCATGTAACGGCAATCGTGGATGCGGGCAAAGGGCTCAAGCTCAAGTGACGCATATTTGGCATCAAACAGTCCGGGGACGGTATATGTCATCGACTTGCCCTCGACAGGCTTCATGTTATTGAGCTTCTTAAGAATCTCGTCACGCGTCCCTATAAGTAGCGGAGTATCAAACACCGAAACAAGCGGACCTGATGCGATGTGCGCCCAACGGCCGTCGTCACCTACAAGACCGTCGAGATTTTCGGTACTGTAACGCGCACCCATCACAATGGGACCGCGCACGATCGATATGTAATCGGGCACATTGGGTATCTCCTCAACCGTTACGGCCATGGGCAACGACAGCTCCACCACATCACCGTCACGCCATGTACGGTCGATCGTCACATAGGACTGCGCCGGAGAGGCTGCAATCTCCTTTCCATTAACTTTTACAGTCATGCCCTCGCACCATCCCGGGTGACGCAGCTGCAGCTTGAACTTCTTCTTGCCACGGGTATTCACGACGAGGCGCGATGACTCGGAGTCGGGGAACGATGTCGACTGGGTTAGTGTCACTCCCTTGTCACGCCAGTTAAGACGCGATGCGATGAAGAGGTTAACCTGAAGCGAATCGCCCGAATGAGTGTATATGAATTGTCCGTATTTTCCGTGATTCTCCATTCCGGTTCCAACGCAGCACCACATCGCGCTGTTGGGCTGGGAATAGACGCGGTAGTGACCCGGGCGAGCCGAGGTGAAGTAAACGTAACCTCCGTGTTCGGGGTGTTGGGTCGACAGGATATGATTGAACAGAGCGCGCTCGTAGAAATCGGCATACTCGGCGGTAGGCGACATTCGGAACAGACCCTCGGTCAGCTTCAGCATATTGTTGGTGTTACATGACTCGGGGCCTTCGCGGTCATCAGCGTAACTCTTGCAATCGGCAGCCGAAGCAAAGTGCTCGCGACGGCTGTTTCCGCCTATCGACAGTGAGCGGTCGTGCACCACGGTGTTCCAGAAGAATCGGGCAGCCGAGTCAAATGTCTTGTCGCCGTCAAGCTCGGCTATTCGCTGATAGCCTACAACCTTAGGCACCTGAGTGTTGGCGTGCTTGTTATCAAGGTTGTCGACACCGGCCGCCATGCTGTCGAGCAGCCAATGGTGAGCGAAACGCTTGGCGGCATCAAGGTAACGCTTATCTCCGGTCATGGCATAAGCGTCGGCGTAAACTTCGTCCATGCCTCCAAACTCGTTGTCGAGCATAGCCTCCATCTGCTTGTCGTCAAGAGGTGCTATGACATCGATGCCCCAGTCACATAACTTCAGGAACATGTCACGCGCCTGCTTGTCGCCCGTGTACACCCATGCGTCACGCAGTCCGGCATAGGTCTTGTGAACATTATACCAGGGTACCCAGTATTTCCACACAATGCCCACATTGCCGTCATGTATCTCCTTCCACAGCTTGGCACCGTTGGGCACGCCGCCTATATAGCCGTTACCGTTGGCGTCCTGGCATCTTTTCAGTTCCGATATCATGTAATCCATTCGCGATTTAAGCTTCTCATTGCCTGTTGCGGCATAGTGAATGGCGAGAGCCGAAAGATAGTGTCCGCCCACATGTCCGTCAAGCCCTTCCCAGTTTGGAAAAAGCTCGCCCTTGGGCTGCAGGCCGGCCTCTTTCAGGAAGGGTGCAAGCAATCGGTCGACATCGTATTGTAGCAGCACATCCACATTCAGGTCGCAGGCATGCTTGAAAGGGCCGTCGAGCAATTGCACATCGCTCAACGAAAACTCATTGGGATAAAGCCGCTGCTGTGCGCTCAATGGCGACATTGCTGCAAGCAACATGGCGCCGGCGGCCAGGAAGTGTCGGTAATTCATTGCAATAGAAATGTTGTTGGGTTAATGATTTCTTACAAAATTAATGAAAATCCGCGACATAACGCCCTACTTTACACAGCAACCGCCAACAATTAGCATTTATTGTCAAACCGGCTCTTAATAAATACAAATAGTGCCGCCCCATTTTCGGGGACGGCACCATCCGTTAAATTTCAAGTATTAAGTCACTCTTATTTTTCCGAGGCCTGATATTCGGCGCGTGCGATGTACTTGTCAATGTCAAGATTGTAAGCGCGTGAATATTCGGGATAATCAGCCTTGATGGCCTTGAGCACCTTGAGCTCGGCGGCATAATCCTTCTGCTCGCGAAGCACGGTGGCCTTCTTAAGCATGAAGAGCGGAGTGTAGAGAGCGTTGTTGTCGCTTATCTTAATGGCCTTGTCGTAGGAAGCAAGAGCATCGGAATACTTCTGGAGATTGACATAGCAGTCACCTTCGAGCGACATTGCAGCAGCACCCACAAGAGCTTCCTTGGGATCGAAGTTCTTCAGGTTGTTGATTGCCTCCTCATACTTTCCGTCACGGTAAAGCATTGTTGCGGCAACAAGAGCGGCACGGTTGCCGGCCTCATATCCATATTCGTTAGCAACCTGCTGATATTGTGCAAGCGCTACCGAGTCATTGCCCTGCGAGAGGGTGATGTCGGCCTGCGACACAGCCTCGTTGGCGGCCCTTATACCGGGGTTACGCACTGCAAAAATGTAGATGATAACGATGATGGCGATTACCGAAATGGCAATCATGCCCCACATTACATACTTCTGACCTTTGGTCACATTGTTCTTTAACTCTTCATTCTCCTTGTTGAGCACATCAAGCTCAATAGGTTCATTCTGTTTCGGGTCTTTATCAGCCATTGTGTATTAATATTTTTCAGTATATAACAAATGAGAGCCGAAAAAGTAGGCTCATTAATTGTGCAAAATTAACCTAAATTATTAATTTACCCAAATTTTACGGCAAAAAAGGCAATAATAACAAAAATGAGGTGTATCAAACGGCCGACAAGCCAAAAAAGGCGTTAGGAGTGAGGATTATTAGGCAATTATTATGTAATTTTGCATCAATTTGATAAATTGTATACAATTATGAATATACTTGAATTGAGCGAACAAGAGATAGTGCGCCGAGGAAGTCTTGACGAAATGCGTCGTATGGGCATAGACCCCTACCCCGCAGCCCTGTACCCCACCGACGCCTATACCACCGAGATTAAAGAGACATTCAGCGACGATGCGCCTCAACGCGAGGTGTGCATAGCCGGCCGCATAATGAGCCGCCGCATAATGGGCAAAGCCTCATTCATGGAACTTCAGGACTCGAAAGGCCGCATTCAAGTCTACATAAGCCGCGACGACCTCTGTCCCGGCGAAGACAAGGAGCTATACAATGTAGTGTTCAAAAAACTCCTCGACATAGGCGACTTCGTGGGAGTGAAAGGCTACGTGTTCCGCACTCAGACCGGCGAAATTTCGGTTCACGCCCGCGAGCTCACGGTGCTTAGCAAGTCACTGCGTCCGCTCCCCATCGTCAAGGTCAAGGACGGCGTTACCTACGATGCATTCGATGATCCCGAGCTGCGTTACCGCCGCCGCTATGTCGACCTCGTTGTCAACGATCAAGTAAAGGACATATTCATCAAGCGCACCAAAGTGTTCAACTCGATGCGCAACTACTTCAACGACCACGGTTACATGGAGGTGGAAACACCCATCTTGCAGTCGATACCCGGCGGTGCAGCCGCACGCCCCTTCATCACTCATCACAATGCGCTCGACATTCCCCTGTATCTGCGCATCGCCGACGAGCTTTACCTGAAGCGCCTCATCGTAGGTGGCTTTGAAGGTGTCTACGAGTTTTCAAAGAACTTCCGCAACGAAGGCATGGACCGTACCCACAACCCCGAGTTCACCTGTATGGAAATCTACGTTGCCTACAAGGACTACAACTGGATGATGGACTTCACCGAAAAGATGCTTGAAAAGATATGCCTCGATGTCAACGGCACGACCGAAGTCAAGGTAGGCGACAACACTATAAGCTTCAAGGCTCCCTTCAAGCGCATAACGATGATCGATGCAATAAAGGAGCACACCGGCATCGACATCGCCGGCATGGACGAAGAGCAATTGCGCGAAGTGTGCCGCAAGCTCGACATCGAAGCCGATGAAACCATGGGCAAAGGCAAGCTCATCGACGAGATATTCGGCGAGAAGTGCGAGGGCAACTACATCCAGCCCACTTTCATCATCGACTATCCCATCGAAATGTCGCCCCTCACCAAACGTCACCGCAACAATCCCGAGCTCACCGAGCGCTTCGAGCTTATGGTCAACGGAAAGGAACTTGCCAACGCATATTCCGAGCTTAACGACCCCATCGACCAGTATGAGCGCTTTGTAGAGCAGATGCGTCTTGCCGAAAAGGGCGACGACGAAGCAATGATAATCGACAAGGACTTCATCCGCGCTCTTGAGTACGGAATGCCTCCCACTTCAGGCATGGGAATCGGCATGGACCGACTCGTGATGCTGATGACCGGCCAGACCACCATTCAGGAGGTGCTGCTCTTCCCGCAGATGCGTCCCGAAAAAGTCCAGCCCCGCGACAAGGAAGAGGCCTACACCGCAATAGGAGTACCCGCCGAATGGGTTGCACCGCTTCAGAAAGCCGGCATAATGACCGTGAGCCAGCTCGCAGGAGCCAATCCCGGCAAGATATTCCAGGATCTATGCGGCATTAACAAGAAATTCAAACTCGAACTTAAAAATCCGACACAGGACGACATCAAGTCATGGATTGCAGCAGTCGAACAGTAGAATCAACATTCCCGTTCCCCGGCAAGATAGCGGTGATGGGTGGAGGCTCCTGGGCCACCGCCCTGTCAAAACTGCTGCTACAGAATTGCGACTCGATTATATGGTACATGCGCCGCGACGACCGCATCAACGACTTCAAGAGGCTCGGACACAATCCCGCCTATCTGTCGGATGTAGAGTTCCCAATAGGACGCATCGATTTCCGCAGCGACATAAACGCGGCATGCTCCGAAGCCGACACCCTTCTCATGGCAATGCCGTCGCCCTACTTCAAGAGCCATCTGGCAAAGTTGACAGCCGACATATCGGACAAAAACATCGTAGTCGCCACCAAAGGCATCGTCCCCGACGAAAATGAGGTGATAAGCGACTACATGGTGGAGTACTACGGTGTCGACCCGTCACGCATAGTAGTCGTGTCGGGACCCTGCCATGCCGAAGAGGTGGCACTCGGCCGATTGAGCTATCTTACCGTTGCCTGCAACGACATCGAGCTTGCACGTAAATTCACATCCATGCTCGACGGGAAAGCAATGAAGACATTCGTTTCGACCGATGTACACGGAATCGAATACGCAGGAGTACTGAAAAACATCTACGCAATAGCGTCAGGAATGGTACACGGGTTAAAAGCCGGCGACAACTATCAGGCAATGGTAATATCCAATGCAATCCGAGAAATGGCGCGGTTCATCGAAGCCATATCCCCCGGAGAGCGTCAGATATGCGATTCAGTCTATCTCGGCGACCTGCTCGTGACATCCTATTCCCGATTCTCGCGCAACCACAATTTCGGAGCCATGATAGGACGAGGCTACACCGTAAAAGCAGCCATGATGGAAATGGAGATGGTGGCCGAAGGATATTACGGCACAAAGTGTATTCATGAAATAAATCGTAAATACAACGTGAACATGCCGCTGCTCGACTGTGTTTATCGTATACTATACGAGCGTTGTCCCGTGTCATTAGCGTTTGAAAAACTCAGCACCGAATTGATATAACCCTTAAATGACATATTTAACACCAACAGTTATGAAAAAAATTCAAGTAAACATCAAGCACATCCTCAATACAGTCAGCGAGGAATCGGTTCGCACGCTTCAGGAAGGCGCTGCCGCCGCAGGACTTGAAAAGCTCAACAAGGGCACAGGCGAAGGAAACGACTTCCTCGGCTGGCTCGACCTCCCCTCTCGCACCCCGGCTCATCATCTCGATGAAATCCAGGCCGTGGCCGATGAGCTGCGTAATTCATGCGATTATGTGGTGTCAATAGGCATCGGCGGTTCCTATCTCGGAGCCAAGGCCGTAATAGAAGCCCTCAGCAACTCATTTGACGCATATACTCCGGCATTGCCCAACAACCCCAAAGTGCTCTTTGCCGGACAGAACATAGGAGAGGATTACCTCTATGAGCTCCAGGAATTCCTGAAGGACAAGAGATTCGGAATCATCGTAATCTCAAAATCGGGAACCACTACCGAGCCGGCAATCGCATTCCGCCTTCTTAAGGAGCAGCTCGAGGCCCAGGTGGGCAAGGAGAAGGCTTCAAAGCTCATCGTAGCCATAACCGACGCCAAGCGTGGAGCATTGCGCCAGCTTGCCACCGAAGAGGGTTACAAGACATTCGTAATCGACGATAACGTAGGCGGACGATTCTCAGTACTTACCCCCGTGGGACTGCTTCCCATCGCAGTTGCCGGATTTGACATCAAGAAGCTCGTAAAAGGCGCTCTTGAACTGCAACACGACACCGAGAAGGCAAGCGACGACAATGTGAGCGAGCTATATGCAGCCGCACGTAACGCTCTTTACCAGGCCGGGAAGAAGATTGAGATCCTCGTAAACTACAATCCCAAGCTCCACTACTTCGGAGAATGGTGGAAACAGCTTTACGGCGAAAGCGAGGGCAAGGACCACAAGGGCATATATCCGGCAGCAGTCGACTTCTCCACCGACCTTCACTCAATGGGCCAGTGGATACAGGACGGCGAACGCACAATATTTGAAACAGTGCTGTCGGTTGACTCAGTAAAGCACACCAAAGTCATCCCTTCAGACGAAGCAAACCTTGACGGATTGAATTACATCGCAGGAAAACGCGTCGACGAAGTCAACAAGATGGCCGAACTCGGCACTCGCATAGCCCATGTCGACGGCGGCGTTCCCAACATCCGCATCACCATTCCCGAACTCAACGAGGAATATCTCGGCCAGCTCATCTACTTCTTTGAGAAAGCTTGCGGAATATCAGGATACATTCTCGATGTGAATCCGTTCAACCAGCCCGGTGTAGAGGATTACAAGCGCAATATGTTCGCTCTACTTGAAAAGCCAGGTTACGAAGAAGCCACCAAGGCCATCCAGTCAAAACTCGGCGAATAAGCGAAACAGCATTACAATCAAATGAAGCGAGGCACGGCCCCAATGCGGTCATGCCTCGCTTTTTCAGTTAACACAAAGTTAAATCCCGCTATTTGAGCCAATTTATGTGAAATAATCCCTACGGGAGCGACCATTTATCAATCAGAGTTGTTAAACCTACAAATCCATTCAAGGAGAGACCCACATATTTGATAATTGCTAATCCTATGGGACACACACGTAGCAAAAATACGCCCCGAGAAGGCTGAACTTCCCGGGGCGTATTACGTATAGTATTACGTATAATGAAAAAGTGCTTACTTCATTAATCGAGCTGAAGGGTGACGATGGACTTGGCTGGCAAAGTCAACTTGAGTGAACCCTTGTTGATTTTTGCACCATTGAAAGCCTTGAGAGTTACCTTCTCGGGCTGACCGAAATCGTTATAATCGGCGATGTTGGCCGAGGTAAGGATTTCACCCTTTACATTCTTAGCCTTGATGTTGCCGAGAGGTATGTCGATTTCGCAAGGTTCGTTGAGGTCGGTGTTAACAAGCGATATGGCCACCTTGCCGTCCTTCTCCGATGCAGTTGCGCTGATTACGGGCACAAGACGATTGTCACGCACCTTACGATAGGTAGTGTTTACCGAAAGGGGGATAAGCTTTGCATCCTGATGAGGAACATACATCTTGAACACATAGTAGGTGGGAGTAAGCACCATCTGATTGTCCTTGGTGAGCACCATCGACTGGAGCACGTTGGCAATCTGTGCGATGTTGGTCATCTTCACACGGTCGGTAAGGTCATGGAACACGTTCAATGACAGAGCTGCCACCATTGCGTCACGCATTGTGTTTTGCTGATAGAGGTGACCGGGCACGGTTCCGGGCTCCTCGTCCCACCATGTTCCCCACTCGTCAACAAGAAGAGCGACACGCTTGTTGGGGTCAAACTTGTCCATGATGTCCATGTGCTTGCGGGTTACATCACCCACTTCAAGACACTTGCCGAGAGTCCAGTAGTAGTCGTCGTCGGTAAACTTGGTAGCCGAACCCTTGCTGCCTACCCAACCGGGAGTTGTGTAGTAGTGGAGTGAGATACCGTCCATGAGATTACCGGCCTTGTCCATCAGGACTTCGGTCCAGTTATAGTCGTAGTCGCTTGCACCTGAAGCGATTTTAAACAGGCGGTTGCCGTTGAAGTTACGGCAGTAGGTCTGATAACGGCGATATGCATCGGCATAGAATTCGGGGGTGAAGTTACCGCCGCAACCCCAGCTTTCATTACCTACACCGAGATATTTAAGATGCCAGGGCTTCTCACGACCGTTTTCCTTACGAATCTTGGCCATGGGACCCTCCTCGGCGGTTATGTACTCAACCCACTTGGCAAGCTCCTCGACAGAGCCGCTGCCCACGTTGCCGCTCAGATAAGGCTCGGCACCGATAAGTTCGCAAAGGTTGAAGAATTCATGAGTTCCGAAGCTGTTGTCCTCCACAGTTCCACCCCAGTTGTTGTTGACCATGCGGGGACGGTTCTCCTTCGGGCCGATACCGTCGACCCAGTGGTATTCGTCGGCAAAGCATCCGCCGGGCCAGCGAAGCACGGGCACCTTGATGTCACGCATAGCCTGAAGCACATCGTTACGATAGCCGTTGGTGTTGGGAATGGGAGAATCTTCGCCTACCCATATACCACCGTAGATACATGTTCCAAGGTGTTCGGCAAACTGGCCGTATATCTCCTTATTAATCACCGGAGCCGATTCCTGAGGATTCAGCGTCACAGTTACGTTCTTGTCAGCAGCGTTGGCGACTGAAGCACATCCGAGGATAAGCGCCAATGCACCGGTTTTAATCAAATAGTTCATTAGTTTAGGTTTTTTAGTATAGTTCGTTATATTATTTTTCAGGCCAGATGCCTTCGGTAGTCATAGCGATTCGCTTGATTGTACCGTCGGGATTGTAATAGAGTCGGTCGATGCACAACGAGCGGCGATAGCTGCATCCGTCATGGTTGATGGCACCATTATGGTAGATGAAGTACCAGTCGCCGTTGAACTCTATTATGGCTTGATGGTTGGTATTGGAATTGCCTGCTATTTCATTCAAAATGCCCTTGGGCTCCCACGGGCCGTTAATGCTGCGGCTCATGGCGTAGCATATCTTTTCGGGGAATTCCGACGCATACGACAGGTAGTACCAGTCGCCGCGCTTGTGAATCCACGGAGCCTCGGTGTATCGGGGAAGGTTTATTGGAATTATGGGGCCGTCAAGCTCGATCATATTAGGCTTGAGCTTGGCATAGTAGCACTGTGTGTTACCCCAGAAGATGTAGGCCTGCCCGTCATCGTCGATAAACACTGTGGGGTCTATGTCGTCCCATCCTATGGAAGTGTACTCGGTGGTCATGTCGTTGGTCACGAGAGCCGAGCCTCGGGCGTCGACAAACGGTCCGAGAGGACTGTCGGCGACAGCGACTCCGATCGCCTTGCCGGGGATGGTGGCATGTTCAACGGTGACATACCAGTAAAACTTGCCGTCACGCTCTATGACCTGACTTGCCCATGCGTCACCCTTGGCCCACTTGAAGTCCTTGGCACGAAGAGGTGCGGGATGTTCGGTCCATGTCACGAGATCAGGCGATGACAGCACACACCACTCCTTCATGTCGTAGTAATAGTGAGGTGCGGGACACTCGTCATGTCCGGCATATATATAGACCTTGCCGTCATGCACGAGAGCGGCGGGGTCGCCGAGATACTTATAGTTGACAAATGGATTTCCCTTCGCTACGAATGTCGTATCGGCGGGAGCGGCCGCCGACGCGCCTGCAGCGGCCGTCAGCAGCACTCCTGTCAATAATGTAGTGAGTTTATTCATTCGCCGGTTACTGTTTCTTGAAGTGATAAACCGAGAATGTGTTGGGCTCGATAACTGTAGTCCAGTCGGCCTTCTCCTCCATTGCAAACTTCTTCATCGAGGGAACGATCTTGTTGGGCTCCTCAAGGGTGTTCTCCGAGTCAAGATCCTTGGTCGAGAGTGTCTGTGCAGTCACACCTGTGATCACATCCTTCTTCTTAAGGCCGGCAAGCTTGATGTTGAGTTCCTGAGGCTCCGACGAAGTGTTGGCCACCTTTACTATATATTCGTTGCGATCCTTGTCGTAGACAGCGCTTGCAAACAAGCCGTTCTGGCCTTCGGCACCGGTAACGTTCTTCTTGTCCATGGTGAGAGGAACCACATTGGTGCCCTTGTTTTCGCTGAACAGCTGCTGAACGTAGTAGCTTGCTGTGCGAACCGAGTTATTGTTGTCATACCAGATCATGTCGGGACGCCACTGCCATCCTTCAACGTGAGCGAAGAGAGGTGCATAGGTTGCCATGTGTACAACATCGGCGTTACGCTCAAGACCGGTCATGAATGCAGCCTCAAGAAGAGCGGCGTTGTAGTGGTTGTACTTCTTGCCGCGGCCGTGACATGCATATTCTCCGGCAAATACCTTCGGACCCTTGCGGTCGTAATTGTCGTAACGTGCGCCCTGGCTCAAGAACCAAGATTCGGGACGATAGAAGTGCTCGTCAACGAGGTCAGCCTTAAGGCGGGTCATTTCAGGCCAAAGGTAGTCAAACTCCTTACCTTCGGAGTTGGGACCCGATGAACCGATAATCTTTATGTCGGGATACTTTGCACGGATAGCCTTGATGAAGGGCTCAAGACGCTCTACATACTCGGGACCCCACTGCTCATTACCTACACCGATAAACTTGAGGTTGAAGGGAGCGGGATGACCCATCTCGGCACGAAGCGCACCCCACTTGGTCGAAGTGTCGCCGTTGGCAAACTCGATAAGATCCAATGCATCCTGAATGTAGGGCTGAAGCGAGTCAACTGCTATGTGAGCGTGCATGTCGTCGTTCTGATACTGGCAGGCAAGACCGACATTAAGCACGGGAAGCGGCTCTGAACCTATCTCTTCCGAAAGAAGGAAGAATTCATAGAATCCAAGTCCGTAGGACTGGAAGTAGTCGGGGAAGAAACGATGGGGGAAAGTGTAGTGCCAACGGTTCTCGTTGAGAGGACGGTTTTCAACCGGGCCTACAGTCTTCTTCCAGTCGTAACGGGTGTCGATGTCGGTACCCTCAACGATACATCCGCCGGGGAAACGGAAGATACCGGGCTTAAGGTCGGCAAGAGCCTGAGCGAGGTCTTTGCGCATTCCGTTCTCATGTCCGTTCCAAGTGTCAACCGGGAAGAGCGAGATGTGCTCGAGGTCAACAGTGTGTTCGGGCTTGCTTAGGAATATGCGGAGCTTGCCCTTGGTCACCGAAGTTTCGGGCTTGAGGATTACTGTGTACTTCTTCCACTCCTTTGAGTCGATTGTAATCTCCTGCTGAGTCATTGTCTGGGTTTCGCCCATCGCCTTGGTGTCGACAAGCTCAACGCGTATTTTAGATGAACCACCGTCGGGTACGCGGGCCCATACCGAGAAGCGATACTCTTCGCCGGCCTTGAAGCTCACACCAAAGAATCCTTCATTCTCAATTCCTGTCCACTTGTGGGGGTGTCCGGGATTGGAAAGGCGTACATAATGGGGATTGCGTTCAAACGGACCGTCATTCTTGAGGTCAACATGTCCGAATATTTCCCAACCCATGAAATTTTCAGGGAACTCAAACGAGCGGTTCTTTATCATTTCGGCATAAAGGCCACCGTCGGCGGCATAGTTGATGTCCTCAAAGAAAAGACCGTACATGGTTGGTTGCACCGGAGCACCGATTTTGTTGGTTTGGACTACGAGCTCATTGGTCGCAGCATTAAGAGCGAGCCCTGCACTAAGGGCTACTGCAGTCAATAATCTTGAATTAAATTTCATGATATAAAGTTAATAAAAAATTACTATTTGGGTTTTGGCTATGGTCATTTGGTCCTCTTTCCCCACACTGAGCGGCCCTGGTCATCAAGACCCGTAAAAAGCACTGTGTCGAGCCGGCGTTCCCAGTCATGACCTGCAAAGATAATCAAATTATTGATTTTTTCGCCGTTAAGCGTCATGGATAATAGCTGATTTTTTTCATCAAACTGCCATGAGCCCTTGTTTTCGGCTATCACGCCTGCATTGGCAAGCGTATACGGCTCAGCGATGTTCCACTCGCCGTCAAGCAAAGCGCCCTCACCCCACAGAATCTGTCCGGCTTCAAGGCGGCGTTCGGCACGGGGCTCGACTATGCGCACTATCTCCCACTCGCCTTCAAGGTCAGCTGCGCTGAAACTGCGCTGGGGCACTCCTGCATAACGCTGGGGCGAAACCACGGGCCAGCCGTCGGGAGTGAACAGTATGCGGCGCACATGGAGGTCCATCAAGGCGCTTTCGGAAGCGAGGCGTCCCTGGTGAGCCATGAAGTAATTGCCTTCACCGTCGGTAAACACTCCGCAATGGGCTGTGCCCACCCAGCCGTCATGGCTGTCAAAGCGATAGGGAGCCGTAAGAATGGGGAAATTGTTGGTAGTGTCGCTCATCTCCTTGCCGAAGAAATCGATGAAAGGGCCTTCGGGCTTGTCGGAGCGTCCTACTCTCACGTTATATGTGGTCATCAAAGGGTCGTAGGAACCGAAAAGGAAATATTGACGTGACGGCTCGTGATATATTATCTCGGGAGCCTCGAGGTTGTGCACGCTATAGTCGGCACGACGAGCCACAAGGTGACCCTGGTCGCCAGCGGTCACGGGAAGACCTGTGGCGGGATTGAGCTCAACGCAGTAGAGGCCGCCGAAAAACGAGCCGTAGTGCATCCACCACTTGCCGTCGTCGGTCACGACCACCGAGGGGTCGATTGCGTTCATAACCGAAGACTCGTCGGTGCGCACTACACAACCCTTTAGTTCCCAAGGGCCTTCGGGCGACGATGACTCGGCAAGACCTATATATGATGTGTTCTTTCCGAATGCCGACACACAATAATAAAGACGGAACTTATCGCCGTGAGGCATCATATAGGGAGCCCAGATGTTTTCGGCGCCATTCCCCCCGGCGTTCGACTTAACCCACTGAACGGCCTCGGCCGGAATTTCGGGCAAAGCCCATCCGAGAAACTCCCAGTTGACAAGGTCGGCTGAGCGACGCATCTGAATGAAGCCCATAGGCACACCCTTCTCGGCAGCCTCCTGACGGTTCTCGGCAAAAATGGCATCGGTCGAATACATATAATAATAGTCGCCTACTTTGCGGCACGCAGGGTCATGTACATTATAGGTTCCCCACGATTTGTAGTTTTCCATTGACGATAAAGATCGGTAATCGTCGGCCCATGGATTGGGGGCGGAGGTGGGCTTGAATACATCGGCCCGACTGAATCCGGGCAGAAGCATCAAAACAACCGGCAATAAAATTTTGCAAAGGTTTTTCATGAACAAAGTGTTTTTTTAATTCGGCACAAAATTACTTTTATGTACAATATGAAAGGTGGACATATCACGATTTAGGGTGGACAATGAGTGTAAATCAACACTAATCACATAGCAAACCCCCTGATTTACGCCAAAATAAACATCTATTAGCATATATTTCGATTTAAAATTCTTATCTTTGCACACCAATAATTAGGAACCGAATTCACAGTAACCCCAAAACGATATTGCTCCTGCCGCATACCATGATGAAATTACATCATTTTTGCATCCCGTACAGAGCGACGCTGGTTTTTGCAGTCGCCGTCATCGCCATATTAGCCACATCGGCAGCCAACAACATGTCACAAGGATTTGCCGATGACTACAACACCCGCTACATAACCATCCATGAAGGACTGCCCCACAACTTCGTCGACGACATTCACCGCGACAGCAAGGGCTTCATTTGGATGGCTCTCAACGGAGGCGGAGTGGCGCGTTACGACGGACATGACTTTGTGACATTCGGCCCCTCCTCATCTTTAAGAAAGATAAAGAGCATCTTCGCAACAACGCTGAGCGAGGACAAATTCAACCGACTGTGGACCGTGACCGACCGAGGTATCGACATAATAGATATGGAGAAACTCTCCACTCTTGCCGAAGACGACCCTATTTTTGCGAAGCTTGAGCAAGGCGACAGCCCTGTCGACATATCGAAGATTGATTTCGCGACAAGCGACAAAAACGGTAACATGTGGCTGCATGCCGACACCATAATAGCCAAAGTGTCATTTAACGATGACGGTTCAGTCAACCGCATTGCAACCTTGACCCACGAGCCACTAAATGTATCGATTCTAAAAATCAGGGACATCGAAGGCAACGGCGTTCTATGGACCTCAATCAACGGCGAGATAATGAACATCGAGGACCAAGGCGCTACAATTACCCTGAAGCCGGTAGCCGATTGCCTGAAGCTCGATCCTCACACCTATGTGAGCGACTTCATCGCTAAGGGTGACAATGTGTGGATTTCAACCGACCTCGGGCTCTATCGTTATGACCCGAGCGCCAATATGGTAAAGCGTTATGTCTACAACCCCGCCGACCCTAAATCTCTTTCCCAGAACTTCATAACCGACCTCGACATAACAGCCGACAAGCGACTGATAGCCTCGACTCTGAGGGGTATCAACATCTACAACCCAATCAATGACAACTTTGAGCGCGTAGGCGATATGCCTCAGTCCGATCCCAGGGCAGTGTTCAACAACAACTTCATCAACTGCGTGGAGGTCGACAGCGACCGAATATGGTTTGGCACCGAAGGAGGCGGCCTGAACAAGTTTGTTCCGCGCAACATCTACATCACCGACATATTCCATGACCCCAACCGCGCATCGTCACTCTCCGACAATCCCGTCAACTCAATATATGAGGATGTCGACGGCACAGTGTGGATTGGAACCGTAGAGGGCGGATTGAACCGCGCTCACAGCGACATGAAGAGCTTTGACCACTTCACGGCCGAAAACGGGGCGATAACCCACAATTCGGTCAGCGCGATAACGGCCGACTGTGACGGTCGCTTATGGGTAGGCACGTGGGGAGGCGGTCTGAATGTAATCGACCGCAAGAATCCGTCACATCGCATCGAAACCATCAATGCCACCGACGACGGGAGCCTTCCCATAGGCTATATCGGAGCATTGGCCTACGACTCAATCAACAACGGCATCTGGATAGGCTCAAACTTAGGATTATATTTCCGTGACCTCAACACAGGCCGCATAACCGAGCCGTTCAAAGGGGCGGCCGACGGCGTGCCCGGCACAATAGGCACCGCAATCGACAAAAAGGGGCACCTGTGGGTGGGATCGCTTACCGGCGTTTATGACATCGTACTCAACGAGCGCAAGCCCGACGGCACATTCACCTACCGTCACATCAGCCACAAGCTCAACGACCCCAAGTCGAAAACCGCCGATAAGATAAGCTCGATCTACATGTCATCCGACGGCTCGATGTGGTTCGGAACCAATGGAAACGGCGTATATCACCGCGTCACCGACGAAAACGGTGAAAAGTTCATAAACTACACCACCGACGAGGGAATGCCCAGCGACATAGTCAACGGAATCCTTGAGGACAACGACGGCTATATGTGGATAAGCACCGCCAACGGACTCGCACGACTGAACCCCGACGACGGCACGTTCATCAACTACGACCGAACCGACGGACTCGCCAACGACCAGTTTTACTGGAATGCATCCTACCGGCTCAGCGACGGACGGCTGCTCTTCGGCACAGTCGACGGCCTGATAAAGCTCGACGGTGTGACCAAGAAATCCAAGGAGCTCCACTATCCCGTGTACTTCACGTCACTCTCCGTAGCCAACGAACCGGTGCATGCCGGCAGCGACATAACGCCCCTCGACATATCGTCGACCAAGCATATAACCATCCATGAACGCGACAAGTCGTTCACCGTAGGATTCAGCGCGCTCGACTACGACCGTGACAATGCCGGACACTACAACTACCGTCTTGTGGGATTTGACGACAAGTGGATAACACTGCCGGTCGACCGCCGATATGTCACCTACACCAATCTCGAACCCGGAGTCTACAAGCTGCAGGTGCGTTACGTGCCCGAAGGCTCGCAACCCGACGAATCCGAGATTTCACAGCTCGTCATAACGGTAAAGCCCTACTTCTACCGCACTCCTTGGTTTATAATGATAATGATATTGCTTGTAGGCGCATCGGCTTGGCTCTTCCATTACTACCGCGTAAAGTCACTCACCAACCAGCGCACTCTGCTGCAGGCATCGGTTGAAGAGCGCACATCCGAAATAAGGCAACAGAAGCAGCTCCTTGAGGCTCGCGCCGTGGCCCTCTCGGAGCAAAACGACATGCTAAAGCGCAACAATGAGGAGATAACCGAGCAAAAGACTCAACTCATCGACATGTCACGCCGTGTGCAGGACCTCGCAATGGACCGCATATCGTTCTTCACCAACATAACCCACGAATTCCGCACGCCCATCACCCTTATCATAGGCCCCATACAGCGTGCGCTGAAGCTCAGCTACAATCCCCAGGTAATCGAGCAGCTCAACTATGTGGAACGTAACGCAAGATACCTGCTCAATCTCGTAAACCAGCTCATGGACTTCAGGAAAATGGAATCGGGAAAGATGGAAATCGTGCGCACTCGCGGCAACTTCGTCAAGATGGCCAACGAGATACTCACCCCCTTCCAACCTTTAGCAGCCGAGCGAAACATAACCCTGCGAAGCCTCTTTCACATCCCGCAGCCCGAACTTGACTTCGACGGTGACGCACTGCGCAAGGTCATAACCAACCTGCTCAGCAACGCTATCAAATTCACACCCGACGGAGGCACCGTAACGTTCTATGCCGCAATGCTGCAACAAAGCAAAAACACTCCGGAGCCCACACTATACTTAGACATCACCGACAGCGGAAACGGCATACCCGAAAGTGAAATCAACAAAGTATTCGACCGTTTCTATCAAGGCAAGAGCCAGATAAAATATCCCATACCGGGCTCCTCAGGCAGCGGAATAGGACTATATCTATGCAAAAGCATCGTAGAGCTATTTGGAGGCTCGATCTGGGCACGCAACAACCGCAACCGCGGATGCTCGTTCCGTGTACTGATGCCCATGAGCAATGTCGAGGAGGCCACCAACAGCCCGCTGCCCGCTCCCACAGCACCAGCCTCCGTGCCCATGGTGCCGGTGATGCAGCCATCGCCCGGCATCACCATCCTCGTAGTGGAGGACAACAACGACATGCGCCGGTTTATATGCTCCGTATTGCGCGACAAATACAACCTGCTCGAAGCGTCCAACGGCGAGGAAGCCTTGTCGCTACTACTTGCCAATCAGGTCGACTTCATAATAAGCGACCTCATGATGCCCGTGATGGACGGACTCGAGCTGTCGCGTCGCGTCAAGGAGGATTTCGCCATATCCCACATCCCCTTCCTGATGCTGACGGCCAAGACGGGTCAGGAGTCACGCATTGAAAGCTATCGCGTAGGCGTCGACGAATACCTCTTGAAACCGTTTGACGAAGAGCTTCTGCTGACACGCATATCCAACATCCTTGAAAACAAGCGTCGTCATCAGTCAAAGTTCAACATCGACATGGATGTCAACGAACTCAACATCGAGGACGAGTCGCGCGACAAAAAATTCATCGATCAGGTGATGGAAGTTGTCAAGAACAACTATAAAAACTCCTATTTTGAAGTGGGTGACTTTGCCGAAGCCCTCGGTATAAGCCGAAGCCTGCTCAACAAAAAGCTACAGAATCTCACCGGGCAATCGGCAACGAAATTCATGCGAAACTACCGCATGAGCATTGCACGCGAACTCATACTAAAGAACCGTAAGACCCGCAACATGAATGTGTCGGAAATAGCCTATGAGGTAGGGTTCAACGACTCGAAATACTTCACTCGATGCTTCACCCGACAATTTAATGTAACGCCAAGCTCGATGCTAAACGGAGATGACACATAGCAGTCATAAAACCCTTAGTATCAGTCTATTGCTAAAAATACACAAATCTATGAAAATTTTACATGTTGGCGATTTATCCTCATAATTTGTACATTTGTCCACCATTGGACACATAGATATAAGTAATTTTGCACAGTTTAAAATTGAAGATTTACACCTTTATAAAACCAATTCCCAAAACGCGAATTTTAACCTGTTAAAGTACAGTATCCGGTGCGAAATTGAATAAGTTGCAGTGCTAAAAGCAAGACCTTATCAAAACAGCCTTGAGAATGAACTTTTAACCTAAAACTAAATATCAATTATGAAGACTAAAAAGTGGACGTCTTTTGTGGCAGCTATAGCTGTCCTCCTCTTAGGGTCATCATGCCAAGACTGGGGCGAAATGGACCCCGCGGCCGGCAATCAAGTGACGCCGACATTGGAAAACGTTGCAGCGTTCTCCTTTGACGAGCCCGAGCTTGATCCGATTGTGTACAAAACGTATGCAAATGCCGACGGTCAGCTGCCTTCGGTGGTGGAAGATGACGTAAAGGGAAATGTGCTTAGCCTCAACAACGGCTATGTGACCTTAAACAATCCTCTGAACTCAGTAAAAGTGCAGAAAGCGGTTTCAATGACCTTCTGGATGAAGCAGCCTTTGGTTGTGAATGTTGATGAAGAAGGCAACGAAACCACCGAGCCACAGGACCTGACCGGTGCTCTTATTGCATTTGAGAATGAGAATGCGACCTCTAAGATGTTCTTTACCGCCAACGGCTGGATCAAATACAACGGCATGGACGGCGAGTGGGAGGACAACAATCCTGCAACTTATGCCACCGGCTACATCCCCGCAGGCGACTGGCATTATGTGGCGCTTATCATGCGCAATGACGGCTACGGACTATACGTTGACGGACAACAGAAGGTGGAGAAGAAAGTCACCGACTTCGACTGCTCAAAGATGGTGCAGTTCCTCAACAACGTAAGCAAGATGTATATAGGATCGACCGAAACTTCCAAGCCCTGGATGATCGACGACCTTAAGATATATCGCAACGAAATCACAGCCAAGGAAATCGCTCGACCCAACATCGGCAACGGCGGCGGTCAAGGCCCCGGTGGTGATGACAACAAGTTTGAGCCGATTGCTCCTATATTCTTCAACTCATTCGACGCCGGCATGAACGGATGCTCGATATACGGTGCAGGCTCAATAATATATAAGGGCGGTGCGTTTGGAAATGTATTCTCCAACGCAAGCGGCGCAATGCGCAGCAACTACCTTGTATTGCCCTCCAACGTACTCGGTCAGTCGGCCGACACTCAGGCTCTCACAATAGGTGTATGGGTGAACCGCGGTAACGAAACAGAGTCTTCAGCCTACATGTGGGCACCTCTCTTCACCGCTTACGCATCCCACAACCCCACCGACAACGGAATGCCGATGCTCGCCTGCCAGTACCGCGGCGTGCTTCAGGTCAACTGCAACGGCTGGAGCGACTACACCGACGATCAGAATGTAAACAAGCAGAACATACTCTATCACGGCGAAAACGACTGGCTTGCCGACGGACAGTGGCACTACTACACTGCAGTGTTCACCCCCACAACGGCCAAGGTCTACATCGACGGCGAAATTGCCAATGAATGGGAAATCGACGGCACCAACAACACCGCCGCCGGCCTCTTCAGCAACGGCTCGGAACTCCAGTACATCTGCCTCGGCGGTAACCAGGCCTGGAACTGGGGCGACAACGACCCCGGATTCTGGTTTGACGACATCGCAATCTACAACCAGGAACTTTCAAAGGCTCAGATCAAGGCCATCATGGGACTCAAGACCAATGTAGCTTATGGCAACACATTCAGCAACGATGCCGACAACATGACCCTCAAGGGTGCCGGAACATTCGTTAACGATGAAACTCCCGGATTTGGCAAGATATTCCAGAATGCCGCAGGCGGTCTTCGCGAGAACTACCTCGTATTCCCCTCCGGAGCACTCTCCAAGGTTGGCGAAACCAAGGAAATGACAATCAATGTATGGCTCAACGCATCCAACGCAGGCGCATCCAACACCTACATGTGGTCGCCCGTAATGACCGGTTATGCCGAAGCTCCCGGTGGAAACGGATGCCCGATGTTTGCTTGCCAGTACCGCGGTGCGCTCATGATCAACAGCAATGGTCCCGACAACTCGGGCGACAACTGGTGTGACTACACCGATGCTCAGAATGTAGCAGGCACCAACCAGATTCTGCACGACGCCACCGACTGGCTCGTTGACCACAAGTGGCACCTGTACACAGCAGTGTTCACTCCTAACAGCGCTTTCGTATACTTTGACGGAGAACTTATCAACGAGTGGGCTATCGATGGAGAAAGCCGAGGACAGCAATGCGACCTTGAAACACTCTCGAAACTCGGTTATGTATGTCTTGGAGGAAACCAAGCTTGGGGATGGGGCGATCCCGATCCCGGATTTGGATTTGACGACATCATGGTATACAATAAGGCCCTGTCACAGGCTGAGATAAAGCAAATCATGAATTTCAAGAAGTAAATAACTATAAATCTAAATACTGAATAATGAATAATAACAGCAAAACAGCAAAAGGATGGTGGAGCACAACGCTCCGCCACCTGCTGCCGACACTCATATTGATGCTGGTGGCTCAGAGTGCATTTGCTCAGTCAACGCAAGTCACCGGTACTGTCCTTGACGAAACCGGCGAGCCGCTGATTGGCGCCAGCGTAATCGAAAAAGGCACTGCTACAGGTTCCGCCACCGATTTCGACGGTAACTTCGTGCTCTTCGTTAAAGACCCCGCATCGGCTGTACTTCAGGTTTCCTATGTGGGCTATGAAACTCAGGATGTCGCCCTAAAGGGACAGACCAAGATAACCGTGACCCTCAAGGAGTCATCGGCTCTCCTCGACGAAGTCGTTGTCGTTGGTTACGGTCAGCAGAAGAAGGAATCGGTTGTGGGTGCAATCTCGCAGGTTAATTCCGACGACCTCCTCGAAACTCCCGCCGCCAACCTCTCGCAGGCCATCACCGGTAAGATTCCCGGTGTGATCACCTCGCAGACTTCAGGTGCCCCCGGTGCCGACGACGCACAGATATTCATCCGTGGTCGCGCGACATTCGCAAGCGATGCACAGCCCCTCATCCTCGTGGACGGTATCGAGCGTTCATTCTCGCAGATCGCCCCCGACGATATCGAAACCATCTCGGTTCTTAAGGACGCATCGGCAACCGCCGTTTACGGTGTGCGTGGTGCTAACGGTGTAATGCTCATCACCACCAAGCGCGGTAAGGAGCAGAAGCCCGTAGTGAGCCTCACCGCCAACTGGCAGTTCCAGACTCCCACCCGCAAGGACACCTACCTTGACTCCTATCAGTCGGTAATGCTTCTTGAAGAGGCTCTCGCCAACGACGGACTTCCCTCGCAGTACTCAGCCGCCGACATCGAAATGTATCGCAAGTCGGTTGCCGGTCAGCTCAGCGGTCTTGACGCTCTGCTCTACCCCAACGTTGACTGGTATGACGAAGTGTTGAAGTCATCGGCTCCCGCACAGCGTTACAACGCAAGCGTGCGCGGTGGTACAAAGCGCATGCGCTACTACGCATCACTTGAATACTACAACCAGGGTTCACTCTTCAAGGAACTCTCCAACGACCCCTACGGCAACCCCTCAAGCCTTCACTACCGCCGTTATGGCTTCCGCGCCAACGCCGACTTCTTCCTGTCAAAGGATCTTACTCTGTCGGTTAACTTCGGTACCCGCTTCGAGGAGCGCAAAGGGCCCAACTCCAAGGAAGAAGCCGACCACAGCGACATATATTATCAGGCCAACCACATACCCGGATGGCTCTTCCCCGTGGCCTATCAGGCTCAGAACGGTGAAACCACCAAGACTCTCTACGCAGGTACTTCACAGTATCAGCAGAACCCCTACGCGATTCTTGCCGAATCGGGTTACTACAAGGGCGTGAACACCGTGAACGAAACCAACTTCATCGCCGACTACAAGATGGATTGGCTCACCCCCGGCCTCAGCGCACGCGCCATGATGTCATTTGACTACGAGAACTATCACCGTTCACTCTACAGCAAGTCGTTTGCAACCTACGAGCTCATGAAGGACAACAACGGTGTTCCCTACGATCCCACTTCGATCGACTCATACAACCGCTTCAACTCCGACGGCACGCTCGCTCACTCACGCAGCAGCTTCACCCTCTACAAGCTCTACATGGAGGCTCAGCTCAACTACAAGCGCATCTTCAACCAGGTGCACGATGTTACGGCAATGGTGCTCTACATGCAGAATGACTTCCGTCGCCAGAGCGAACTCGCTCACCGCTACCAGGGTGTTGTAGGTCGTGTGACTTACGGATACGACAACCGCTACCTCGCCGAAATCAATGTCGGTTACAACGGTTCCGAGAACTTCGCCAAGGGTCGCCGCTTCGGTTTCTTCCCCGCATTCTCTCTCGGTTGGCGCATCGCCCAGGAGTCGTTCATGGAAAATACCCGCGACTGGCTCGACAACCTCAAGCTCCGTGCAAGCTACGGTCAGGTAGGTAACGACTCTTACAGCCAGCGATTCCTCTACGAGCAGAAATGGTCACAGATCGGCAACGACTACTACTTCGGTACTTCAGGCCAGACCGGTATCTACGAGCAGCAGTATCCCAACTATGCAGTTACCTGGGAGCGCGCCCACAAGTACAACGTAGGTCTTGAATTCGGACTGTTCAACAGCACCTTGACCGGTAACATCGACTACTTCTACGAGAAGCGTAACGACATCTTGACCGAATACCTCACCCGCCCCTGGTGGTTCGGTGTATCTTCGGCAGCTGGTAACCTCGGTAAGACAACCAACCAGGGTTATGAAATCGAACTTCACTACAACAACTCTATAGGCCGTGACTTCAACTACTCGGTAGGTCTTACCTACTCTCACGCCAAGAACAAGATCGTGGCTATGGACGAGCCCGCCAACAAGACCGGATACCGCAAGCGTGAAGGTCATGCTATCGGCCAGTTCTTCGGGCTCATCGCCGACGGATTCGTAACTCAGGCCGACCTCGACGGCGGCAAGCTCCCCGTGTCGACATTCGGCGACGTGAAAGTCGGTGACCTCAAGTACCGCGACATGAACGGCGACGGATTTATCGACGATCGCGACGAAACATTCATCGGCTACAGCGACATCCCCGAAAACACTTTCGCACTCACTCTCGGTGCCAACTGGAAAGGCATTGGTTTCAGCGTGATGTTCCAGGGTGTTGACCACGTGAGCCGTTACTACGATGCCGAGGCAATGTACGCATTCGTCAACGGCGGTAAGGTTAAGGAACACCACCTCGACCGTTGGAACCCCGCATTAAGCGAAGCTCAGAACCTTGCTCAGGCCAAGTATCCCTTGCTTCACTACGACAGCAACGGCAACCACAACCAGCGTCAGAACTCATTCTTCTTGAAGAACGGTTCATTCTGCCGTCTGAAGAACATCGAGCTCTCCTACACTCTCCCCGAGAAGTGGACCAAGCACGTGTTCATGAGCCAGTGCCGCTTCTATGTGAACGCCAACAACCTCATAACCTGGGACCATCTTGATGGACTCACCGACCCCGAAAGCAGCGGCTCCAACCGTTACCCCATCTGTAAGACCGTTAACTTCGGTGTAAACATTCAATTCTAATTGCCTTATGATTATTATGAAAAAAACAATCCAAAATATAGCTGCTGTGGTGCTTCTCGGCTCAACAATGTCGCTCGCTTCTTGCGGTGACTTCCTTGAGAAGCAGCCCTCCAACGAGCTCACCGAGGACAAGACCTACGGAAACTGGAGTATGTTTGAGTACTTCCACAACGACACTTACAACTTCCTCCGTCACGGAGCTCTGCGCATCGGTAACTCTTGGCTTGATTCAGCAACCGACCTCGCCGAAACATCCTACTCCAACGGTGGTACCCGCACTTCGTTCAACATCGGCAACTACTATGCCGGTGGCGGCGCCGACGAACTCACCACCACCTGGGAGTCGCGCTATCGCGGTATCCGCAAGTGCAACCGTGTAATCACAGGCATCGACCGCGTGCCCTTCGACATCACCAAGACCGAGGAGGAGAACCTTGCCCTTCGTCGCACAATGGTGGCCGAAGCCCGTGCATTCCGCGCCTACTTCTACTGGGAAATGTTCCTCCGCTACGGGCCTATACCCATCATCAAGGAGGTTCTCGATCCCGAAGAGGACATGATTACACCCTACACCAAGCGCCCCACTGTGAAGGAGTATGTCGTTGACTTCATCCTCAACGAACTCAAGGAGGCCGAGCCCGACATGCTTCCCTACGAAGAAGCCTTCGTGTCGACCAAGAGCGGTCGCCTCTCTCAGCCCATGGCACGTGCGCTTGCATCACGCATCAAGCTCTACATGGCATCGCCCCGCTACGCGGCTCAGTCAGGCATAACCTGGCAGGATGCTGCCGACGCTGCCAAGAGCTTTATCGAGGACTACGGCGCTAACTTCGCCCTCTATCAGGAGGACAACATACCCGGTGGAACCAACTATCGCAACGCAGTGCTCCGAACTCACTACACCGGCAATAACCATGAGGTGATCTTCTTCCGCAACGATGTGACCATCGGATGGGGAGGCATCAGCCTCGACTCTCCCGTAGGTGAAGGAGGCTCGGGCGGTAACTGCCCCTCGCAGAACCTTGTCGACATGTATGACATGGCCGACGGTTCGTCACCCTTCGCTCAGTATGACCTCACCGGTGCTCCGGTATATGTCAACGGAACTCCCACCGTCAACCCCGCAAGCGGCTACAACGACGAGGCTATGTGGAGCAACCGCGACCCGCGCCTCGAAGCTACAGTGCTTCACCACGGATTTGCATGGGGTAACAGTACCGTTCGTCCCGACAACCGCATCAACGTAATATACGGTATGGCCGACAACCCCGCAGGTAACGCCAACTCGACCCCCACAGGCTACTACATGGCCAAGTACATTCCCGCCGAAATCCTTTCGGGTACTCACGCAGGTAGCGCCTACCGACTCTGGACCATCATCCGCTACGCCGAGATTCTCCTCAACTACGCCGAGGCTCTCAACGAAGCTCAGGGTCCCTCAGCTACGGTGTTCGACCTCCTCGACCAGATTCGTCACCGCGCAGGCATTACAGGTAACGTTGCCGACCGCCCCGACCTTCACGATCAGGATGCCCTCCGTCGATTCATCCGCAAGGAGCGCACCGTTGAGTTCGCTTTCGAGGAGCATCGTCCCTGGGATGTTCGCCGCTGGAATGTGGCTGTAGAGGCTCTCTCTCGTCCCATCTACGGTGTTACGGTGACCCGTGTTGGAAACGCCACCGATGCCGACTACGACTTCGTGCCCGGCAACTACAAGATTACCCGCAAGGTAGCTCAGGCTCGCGTTTTCGACGAAAAGATGTACCTCTATCCCATCCCCGAGGAGGAAGTATGGAAAACCGGTCTTGAAAACAATCCCGGATGGTAAAAATCTTAAATCGCTTTATTTTTAGACCAATTATGGATAACATCATAAAATATTTGTCAGCTAAAGGTAAATACCTTCTGACCGCAGTGCTTCTGGGCAGCACGCTCGCTATGTCGGCTGCCGGAGGTCGAGAAGTAAAGGGTCGCGTTGTCGATCCCGAAGGCAATCCCATTCCGGGAGCTGTGGTAAACCTTGCCGAGCAGAGCCGCATCGTGCTCACCGACCAGGACGGTAACTTCGTCCTCAAGGATGCCGGCTACGACGATGAAGTCAACGCCAAGTGCATCGGCTTCCTCACCAACATCGTGACAATCGAGGATCTTGACACTCCCCTCGTAATAACTCTTGAACCCGACAACGACGCTTACGCTCACCTCCGTCAGGTTGCTTTCGCCGAGAAGCCCTCAAAGTTCATGACCGAGTCTACCTCAATGGTGACCGGACAGGAGCTCCAGCGCTATCCCGTGACCGTGCTTCAGAACGCCTTCAACTCACTCCTCACCGGTGTGCAGACCTATGAGGCATCTTCCGAGCCCGGATGGTCGGAAACCGCAATGTACATCCGCGGTGTCCGCACCCTCAACTCGGCTGCCCGCAGCCCGCTGGTAATCGTGGACAACGTTGAGCGTGACATCTCGTTCCTCGATGCATTCCCCATCGACAACGTGACAGTGCTCAAGGATGCTGCCGCTACCGCTCTCTACGGTATGCGCGGTGCCAACGGTGTCATCCTCGTAACCACCAAGCGTGGCGACGCAGGAAAAACCAACATCGAGTTCACTCAGGAAATAGGATTCCAGACTCTTACCGGAAAGGTTGAGAACCAGAACTCCTACAACATCGCCCTCACCCGCAACCAGGTGCGTTATCTCGACGGACGCGAGCCCCTCTACACCGCCGAGCAGATTGAGAAGTATCGTCGCGTAAGCAACGGTGAAACTCTCGACGGCATGGACCGCTACCGCTACTTCAACACCAACTGGTTTGATGTTCTCTATCGCGAAACAGCTCCGGTAGTTAAGACCAACCTCCAGATTTCAGGTGGTAACAACCGCGCACGCTACTACGTGTCGTTCTCTTACCTCCGTCAGGAAGGTATGTGGAACAGCGAAGGTACCAAGTTCAACGACCGTTTCACCACCCAGCACACTCTCAACCGCTGGAACCTCCGAAGCAACCTCGACATCAATGTCAACAAGTATCTCCGCGTAGGTCTTGACCTTGGAGGCCGTATCGACAACATCCTCCAGCCCACCACCCGCGTGTTTGACCTCACTACATTCGGTGCCGTGGAGGCCGACCCCATGCGTCCCGTCTACTGTCCCAACGGCGAGCTCTATGTCGACGGTAGCGCAAGCAACCCCATCTACCAGCTCGGTTCATCGGGTCAGGAGCGTAACCGCCGCCGCCAGCTCTACTCTACATTGAACGTTAACGGCGACCTCAGCCCCATCACCAAGGGTCTTAGCACCAACCTCGTCATAAGCTTCGATGCATTCGATGTATTCCAGTCGACTCAGACCAACGGTGTCGATGCCTACAGCTACGACTTCACCAACATGGCCGTGACCGATGTTAAGGACTTCACCTATACTCAGACCCGCAAATATCAGGAGCTCACCAACCCCTCGGCCAACGAGCGTGCCAACTCCTGGACCATCAACCTCCGCTACGGATTCCGCTACGACCGAACATTCGGCAAGCACCACATCGATGCCAACGCATTTGTGCGCACCTATCAGCAGCGTCTTAACGTGCGTGAGGCTAATACTGACAACGGTATGTACTCATCTGACCGTTACCTCTCTTGGAACGGTGCTGCAACCTATATCTTCGACAACCGCTACGTGATCAACGGAAGCATCTCGCGCATGGGTAACGATAACTTCACCCCCGACAACCGCTGGGACACATTCTGGGGCGTAGGTGCAGCATGGGTGGCTTCGGAAGAGTCATTCCTCCGCAACGAAAACATCAACCTCCTCAAGCTTCGCGCAAGCTACGGTAAGGCAGGTATGAGCGACACCGGTGCAGGCCGTTATCCCTATCAGTCGACCTATTCGTCCAACGGTGGATACGGATTCGGTGAAAACAGTGCCACTTGGATTCCCGGTTACATCGAAAGTGCCGCCGGCAACCCCAACAACAAGTGGGAAATCTCCAAGATGGTCAACGTAGGTCTTGACTGGGACTTCTGGGGCAAGAAACTCTACGGTTCATTCGACATGTTCAAGGAGTGGCGTAGCGACATCCTCGTCGACCGCACCACCAACCCCGCAATCCTCGGTATCACATTTGCCAAGGACTCCTACGGTAAGGTTGAGTCAAAGGGTCTTGAACTTACGATAGGTCACACCAACAAGATTGGAAAGGTTACTTACTCTATCGAAGGTCTTCTCTCGTGGAACACCAACAAAATCACCGAGATGGACGAGCCCGAACCCGCTGTCGAGTGGCAGCGCAAGACCGGAAAGCGCATCTTTGACTATGCTTCGGTGTCATCGCTCTACGAGTGGGAAAACCGCTCGGCAATCGGTGGATGGAACCAGTACCGCTTCGTGCAGTGGGCTTCGGATCCCAACCTGATTTCAACCTCGCAGCAGGATGCAATCGATCACCCCGAAAAGTACCCCTACAACTCTTTCTCGGGTGGTGGCCAGAAACTCGGTACCGCAGTGTTCAAGGACCTCAACGGCGACCGCATAATCGACTCTCGCGACATGGAACCCTTCGGCTACACAATCATTCCCGAATTGACTCCCTCGATCTCACTGTCGGCTCAGTATGCCGGATTTGACCTCCGCGTCATCGGTACAGCCTACCTCAACCGCTCAGTGTTCCTGTCACCCTCTATGACCTTCTCGGAATGGGGTTCCAACAACTCAACCCACGCTGTAAAGGACGCTTGGGGTTACTACACCGACGATCCCAACGACCCGCGCAACATCAACGCCAAGTATCCCCGTCTGAGCTACTCGTTCAACACCGAGGACTCTTCACGTGACAACGGTTCTTACCAGAACGACATCTGGATCATGAACGGCGACTACTTCGCACTGCGTAACATCGAGTTCGGATACTCACTTCCCAAGAAGCTCATCGCTAAGGCTTACATGACTCGCTGTCGCGTTTACTTCAGCGCTTACAACATCGCCACATTCAGCCATCTCCCCAAGGGTATGGACCCCGAGAAGCCCATGTCTTACTGCTGGTGGTATCCCAAGACCCGTACATTCTCTTTCGGTTTAAACGTTGCATTCTAATTCATGAAAATTACAGAACTTATGAAATTCAATAAAATAGCATTATACGTAGCTGCGGTGCTCTCCTTCGGGGGGGCATCATGCAGCGACTACCTCGATAAGGAGGTTGACCTCACCCTGCAGGCCGATAACGTGTTCTCCGACTTCGATCGCACACGCGGATTCCTTGCAAAGATGTATGACAATTGCTTGCCCGACGCTTTCCGTGGTTATAGCGACACTCAGTTCCGCCTCTCGGGCGACTGTATGACCGACAACGCTGTCGACTACTGGGGTGTGGCTCGCTACCACTCGGTTATGGCCGATGCTTACGATGCCACCAACCACTGGTTTGCCAACGACTATTGGACTTCGCGTTATGCAGCCATCCGCTCATGCAACCAGTTCCTCACCAACGCTCGTCCCGATGTCATCGGTAATGCCGAGAAGCCCGGCGACGACAACCGCCTCTACGACCGCATGATTGCCGAGGCTCACATGCTCCGCGCCATCATGCACTTCGACCTCATCTGCTGGTTTGGCGACACCCCCATGGTGACCGACGACGAAAACGGCGCTCCCATCATCCTCACTCCCTCATCGGTGATTCCCGAGCGTATGCCCGCTGCCGATGCTTTGAAGTGGATTGCCGACGAGTGCGACAAGTTCAAGGATGCTCTTCCCTTCCGCTATGCAAGCGAGAATGAAAACTGGGGTCGTGTAAACGGTGCTGCCGCTTACGCACTCAAGGCTCGTGCGCTCCTCTATCGCGCATCGCCCCTCCACAACCCCGGCAACGATCAGGCCCGCTGGACCGAGGCAGCTAACGCAGCTCTCGACTTCATCAACGCCAACAATCGTCAGAGCAACCCCTACCGCCTCTACACCACTCCCGACAACGATCCGTCGAAGAACTACTATCAGTGCTTCACCACCAATCCCTCTCACAACAACGAGTACATCCTGAGCCGTTCGACCTGGAACACTCTCAATCTCGTGTTCTTCAACGCTCCCTGCGGATTCACCGGAGCAATCAGCGCAACCGGATATCTCAATCCCACCCAGAACCTCGTTGACGCTTACGAAACCGCCAACGGACTCCCCATCGATCAGGATCCCTCCTACGACGAGCAGAATCCCTACGTTAACCGTGACCCCCGTCTTACCCAGACGATCATCCACCACGGCATGACCTGGGGTGTGGGCAGCGAGGCCCGTCCCGTCGATGTTAACAACGACGACGGCCGTGTAGGTGCCGACTACGCTCGTGGTAACGGCGGTACCGCCACCGGTTACTACTCGATGAAGTACACTCACAACATTCCTTGGGACGGTACAGTTAACTCCGTTCAGGTGGCTTGCCCCATCTTCCGTTACGCCGAGATTCTGCTTAACGCCGCCGAGGCTCTCAACGAGGCCGGTCGCACAAGCGAAGCCTACGACTACGTTGACCAGGTGCGTGCCCGCGTAAACATGCCCTCGCTCCGCTCTCGCGGACTCGACCAGTCGGCTCTCCGTGAGCGCATCCGCAACGAGCGCCGCATCGAGCTCTGCTTCGAGGATCACCGATTCTTCGACGAGCGTCGCTGGAAGCTCTTCGACGAGAACCGCAACGCAGCTGCCGAGGCATCGCTTCCCCGCTACCGTCAGGTGTTCACTCTCTACGGTGTTGAAGTGCGCGAAAACACCAACACTACCTTCAACTACGGCACAAGCCGCGTCGATGGTCGCCGCACATTCAACAGTCCCAAGAACTACTTCTTCCCCATCCCCTACGATGAAGTGCGCAAGGCAGGTATCGTACAGAACCCCGGTTGGGAACTTTAATAATGTTAGCTTTAACACACTAATACTTTCAAGAACAAAATGAAACTAACCAAAATATTGCTATATAGCACATTGTCAGCAGTCGCCCTGTTCATGGGCGCCTGCAACGACGATGACGATGTAGTCTTTGTCGATGGCGAGAACGTGGCCGTGGCAATGCCCGAAGCTACCGAGGTAGGAGCCACCTACATTGCTCTAAGCACCAACTTCGACACTCGCGCCAATGCTGTCTACACCAACGCAGGCTACTGCTACAGCCTGAAGCCCAACCCCACCATCTACGGTACGGTAATCAAGGGCGAAGTCAACGACAACGTTGTCACTGCAACTCTCATGGATCTCGTGCCCAACACTACCTACTACGTGAAGGCCTTCGTGAGCGAATACAAAGGTCACGCCGTCTACTCTCAGGAATTTGAAGTAACCACTGCCGAAGGCACTATGGACGAGCAGCTCGCTGCCTATCGCGGCCCTCAGCACCCCGACTACTATGTCGACCTCTCCGGTTGGGACCAGCGCGACAAGTGGAACCTCGCCAACGTTCACGACCCCAGCGTTGTGAAAGCCGACGACGGTTACTACTACATGTATCAGACCGACGCTTCCTACGGTAACGCACACGTTGCTGGCGGACACTTCCACGCTCGCCGCTCCAAGGATCTCATCAACTGGGAATACCTCGGCGGTACAATGTCGGAACTCCCCGGATGGGTAATCCCCAAGCTCAACGAGATTCGTGAGGCTATGGGACTCACCGCAGTTACTCCCGACGTGAACGACTTCGGCTACTGGGCTCCCGTGGTGCGCCGCGTCAACAACGGCCTCTACCGCATGTACTACTCTATCGTGTGCCCCGGCACCCTTAATGGCGACAACTCTTGGGGCGAACGCTCGTTCATCGGTATGATGGAGAACAGCGATCCCGCCAACAACGACGGTTGGGTCGACAAAGGATATGTAATTACCAACGCTTCCGACAAAGGCCTCAACTTCAACATCGCCCCCAACGACTGGGCCAACTGCTACTACAAGTGGAACGCCATCGACCCGGCCTACATCATCGCCGACAACGGTGAGCACTGGCTCATCTACGGTTCTTGGAACTCGGGTATCGCAGCAGTGCAGGTTGATGCCGCTACCGGAATGCCCTTAAACGCGCTCGGCAATCCCTGGGGTGACGACGATGCCGCGATCGCCAACTACGGTCAACTCATCGCAACCCGCCAGATGGGCAACCGCTGGCAGGCTTCCGAAGGTCCCGAAATCATCTATCGCGACGGCTACTACTACCTCTTCCTCGCTTACGACGCTCTCGATGTTGCCTATAACACTCGTGTCGTTCGCTCTACTTCAATCACAGGTCCCTACGTAGGCATCGACGGAACCGATGTCACCAATACCGGTGGCGATGCACTCCCCGTAGTAACCCATCCCTACAAGTTCAGCAACAGCAACGGCTGGGTAGGTATCGCCCACTGCGCTGTGTTCGATGACGGAAACGGCAACTGGTACTACGCTTCTCAGGGCCGACTCCCCGCAGGTGTCAACGGCAATGAGTTCAGCAACGCTCTCATGACTGGTCACGTGCGCAAGATTCGCTGGACCAACGACGGCTGGCCCCTCGTGATGCCCGAGCGTTACGGTGCAGTGCCCGATGTTCCCATCACCACCGAGGAGCTTCTCGGAACTTGGGAGCACATCGACCTCAGCTACGCCTACGGTACTCAGAAGGAAGCCGCTCCCATGGTGCTGACCGCCGACCACAAGGTTGCTTCAGGGCCCTGGGAAGGCAGCGACTGGGAATACGATGCCGAGAATCAGATTCTCACAATCAACGGCGTGGAGCTATACATCCAGCGCGAGTGTGATTGGGAATCCGAGGAGAGAAAAGCCACAATCGTATATGCCGGTGTTACCGCCGACAAAACTTATTGGGGTAAAAAATCATAATAATCAATAGATACAATTTTTCTCCACTTTTAAAATCGTTTCAATTGAAAGAAAGCGTCGAGCCGCGGAGGCCCGGCGCTTTCGCCGTATAATAGATATTCAAGCTGTCAATGTCGTGTCACACCTGCTCGAGTGCCTGAGCTATGTCGGCTATCAGATCGTCGGCATGCTCCGTCCCTATCGACACCCTCACTGTGCCGGGGGTTATTCCCTGCTCGGCGAGCTGCTCCTCGTTGAGCTGCGAATGTGTCGTCGATGCCGGATGTATCACAAGGCTCTTGGCATCGGCCACATTGGCAAGCAGCGAGAATATCTCCAGTGAGTCGATGAAGCGGTGAGCCGCCTCCTTTCCGCCGTCGAGTTCAAATGTGAATATCGAGCCTCCTCCCTCGGGAAAATACCTTTTGTAAAGCTCATGGTCGGGATGTCCGGCAAGCATCGGGTGATTGACACGCTTCACCTTGGGATGTGAGGCAAGATACTCCACCACCTTGCGCGCATTTTCACTGTGACGCTCGACTCTCAGCGACAATGTTTCCACACCTTGCAGCAACAGGAAAGCATTAAAGGGGCTTATCGTAGCGCCGGTGTCACGCAACAGCACCGCACGCACACGCGTCACGAAGGCTGCCGCTCCGGCCGCATCGATGAAGCGCACACCGTGATACGACGGCTCGGGCTCGGTAAGCTGCGGGAACTTGCCCGAAGCCTTCCAGTCAAATCGTCCCGAATCGACAATCACGCCTCCCAGCGATGTACCGTGACCGCCCAAGAATTTGGTTGCCGAGTGAACCACTATGTCGGCGCCGAGCTCGATTGGCCTCACAAGATAGGGTGTGGCAAATGTGTTGTCGACAATAAGCGGGATGCCGTTACGGTGAGCCGCCTCAGCTACGGCCTCTATGTCGATGATGTTGGAATTCGGATTTCCGAGCGTTTCTATGAATATCGCCTTGGTGGCGGGAGTTATCGCCTTCTCGAAGTTGCCGACATCGCTCGGATCGACAAATGTCGTCGTCACCCCGTAGGAGGGCAGTGTGTGGTCGAGAAGATTGTAACTGCCTCCGTAGATTGTCTTGGCCGCTACGATGTGGTCGCCGCTGCGCGTTATGTTGAGCAGCGCGTAGGTTATTGCGGCGGCTCCGCTTGCCACAGCCAGTGCGGCAACACCGCCTTCAAGTGCAGCGATGCGCTTTTCAAGTACCTCCTGGGTGCTGTTGGTGAGCCGGCCGTAGATGTTGCCTGCGTCCTGAAGGGCAAACCTCGCCTCGGCCTGCGCCGAATTTTCAAATACGTAGGATGTCGTCTGATATATCGGTACTGCGCGTGCTCCTGTTGAAGAATCGGGTGTTTCCTGTCCCACATGAAGCTGAAGAGTTTCAAAGTGTAGTCTGTTTCTGTCTAAAGCCATTGTTGTATCAATTTTTAGTTGTTGTTTATGCTGCAAATTTACATGCGGCCGATTTTTTATTCAATAAAACCGCATTACTTTGGAATAAATGACTAATTTTGACCTCAAAACATTGAAATATGTTTCCTATGCCGCCCCGTCGGCCCGAAAAACAGAATAAATCATCATGACACCCACCGAATCCATCGACAATGTCGACCTCGACATCCTTCGTGCATTGCAAAGTGACGCACGACTCACCGTGCGACAGATAGCCATGCGTGTTCACCGCTCTCCCACCCCGGTATTCGAGCGGCTCCGTCGCCTTGAGTCGCAAGGCTACATACGCCGTTATGTCACAGTCCTTGATGCCGACAAGCTCGGACAGGGATTTGTCGTGTTCTGTCAGGTGAAGCTGCGTCACATCAACCGTGACATCGCCAACGACTTCATGTCACGCATCCTGGCAATGCCCGAGGTCACCGAGTGCTACAACGTGTCGGGAGCCTGCGACTATCTCCTCAAAATCTATGCGCCCTCCATGAGCGACTACCGCGACTTCCTCCTCAACAAGCTTGGCGCCATCGAGTCGCTCGGCTCGGTGGAGTCAACCTTCGTCATGTCGGAGGTGAAACACAACTACTCCATACCCATTTAAAAGTTAACAATTGCTATAAGCATCAACTTTGCCATAATCCGATGTGTTTACATAGCTGAAACTCTTAAAAACTCTCGATTATGGAACTGAATAAGGAAAACCTTTCAAAGCAGGCCGCTGAAATATCAAAAAACGCGGCCCATGTAAGTGTCGATGCGGCAAAGGTGAGTGCCGAAGCCGCTGCTGAAGCAACAAAGGATGCCGCCGCAGGCATCAAGGACGCTGCCGCCGACAAAATCAATGACGCAAAAGACGCTGCTGCCGATAAGATAAACGATATTAAGGGCGCTGCCGCCGACAAGCTGGGCGACCTCAAGGATCAGGCTTCCGACAAGCTGGGCGACCTCAAGGACAAAGCCGCCGACCTAACATCGCAGGCTGCCGACAAACTCGGCGACCTCAAGGACCAGGTAGCTGAAAAGAGCGGAAACATTCTCGACCATGTGAAGGACATTGCCGCCAACGCACTCGACTCCACAGCCAACGCCGCCCACTCCCTTGCCGACAAGCTCAAAAACTAAATTTACCACTCCAAGTTCTAAAACAACACAACGCTGTGTCATTAATTAATGGCACAGCGTTTTTCATCTACGGCCTCGTCGCTTTTTTATGCAATAAACTTCCCGTTTAATTTGTTATAGTAATGATGGATGCTGTAAAGATATGGGGCAAGACCCTACGTGCCGCCATGCGGCTGAACGTGGTGAAAGTGTCACGAGCCGAGTTCCTTGAAAAAGAGCTCGGACACTACTGTGCGCCCGCGACAATCGAGAAAATAATCTCCGGCGAAGAAAAAACCTACAACCTCATCCCCATCGAAACCCTCGATCACGTAGCCGCCGGCTGCATCAACTACCAGACTACCGTTGCCTGCTCTATTGCCGCCGTTGCCGGAGTGCCCGGCGGACTCGGACTCGCACTGGCCATTCCCGCCGATCTCGCGCAATTCTACGGCAACATACTCGCCCTGAGCCAGAAGCTGATGTACATCTACGGTTGGCCCGACATCCGTGACAAAAAAGGTGAAATCGACGACGCGACCCTCCAGGTGCTCACGCTATTCGTAGGCGTAGCCATGGGCTGCAAGGAAGCCGGCAAGGCCATCAACGCAATCCTCGCCAAACTATCCGACCAGCTCATCCGCAACATCCCCGAAAAACTCGTCACCCACAGCGCATTCTACTCCGTCGTACGGCAAGTCGCATCATGGATAGGCATAAAAATATCAAAGGAAAGCCTCGCCAAAGGCATCGGCAAAGCACTTCCCCTAATCGGCGCACCCATCAACGCCGGCATGACCTACTACACATTCAAGCCCATGGCCAACCGCCTCAAGAAGCACCTCCGCTCCCAAGCATTAACGAATATTGGATAACTTGGTCTAAAACTTTGTTAAAAACGCCTTCATTTTCACATAATCCTTAAAATTTCGGGATTTTTAGCTAAATTTGATAACATATTTAATAAATCACCATTAACTTAACCATATCATTACACAATGAACATCAAACATCTTTCAATGGGAGCCCTGGCTGTAGCCTTATCCGTGGCAGCTTCGGCACAAAAGCCCATGACAGCCCCTCAAGGCGGCAAGCCGATCAGCGACGAACTGATTGGTATCTTCTTTGAGGACATCAGCTACTCAGCCGATGGCGGCTTGAACGCCAACCTGGTTCAGAACGGCTCTTTCGAGTACAGCCCAATGGTTCGCGACGGATGGGGACCCGGCACCTCTTGGCGCTTCCTCCGTCCCGGTCACTCAGCCGGTTACATCGTTGACGGTCATCAGAATCCCATCCATGCCAACAATCCCACCTATATGCGCATCTATGCCGAGCGCATCGGTCACTACGAGGATTACGACGGATGGACCGGAGTAGGCCTGATGAACAACGGCTTCAACGGCATGAACGTGAAGGCCGGTGAAAAGTACGACTTCAGCATCTTCATGCGCAATGTCAGCGGCAAGGCAAAGCCCGTGCGCATCGTATTGGCAACCCCCGGCCGCAAGCCCAAGGTACTCGCCGAAACCACCATCAATGTATATGACAAGGAGTGGCAGAAGTACACTGCCGTACTCACTCCCTCGGAGAACTGCCCCGATGCCGACCTGCAGATACTCATGCTTGAGAAAGGCGAGTTGGACATCGACATGGTAAGCCTCGTACCCCAGGACACCTACCACGGACATGGCATACGCAAGGATTTGGCCGAAGCTTTGGAAGGCCTGAATCCCCGCTTCATGCGATTCCCCGGCGGTTGTGTGGTTCATGGCGGTGGCGATGGATTCTGGGACACCTATCGTTGGAAGACAACCGTCGGCCCCAAGGAAACCCGCAAGTCACTCAAGAACACTTGGGGCTACAACCAGAGCATGGACATCGGTTACTTCGAGTATTTCCAGCTATGTGAGGACATGGGCATGCAGCCCCTTCCCATTCTGCCGTGCGGTGTAAGCTGTCAGGGCGTAAACGGTGGCTGGGGCATGAAGAACCAGGCTCAGGAAGTAGTTGCTATGGAGGATATGGACGAGTGGGTACAGGATGCCCTTGACCTCATCGAGTGGGCCAACGGCGATGTCGACACCAAGTGGGGTGCCGTACGTGCCGCTGCAGGCCATCCCGAGCCCTTCAACCTGAAGTATCTCGGCATCGGTAACGAAGAGAAGATCACCCCCGAATTTGCCGAGCGCTTCAAGTATATGTACAACAAGATAATGGAGAAGCACCCCGAAATTGTAATCGTGGGTACTGCCGGCCCCGGCTCACATCCCGGAAATCCCGACTACGAGAACTCTTGGAAGCTGGCTGAAGAAATCGGCCTTCCCATCATCGACGAGCACTACTACGACCCCCGTCAGCAGTACATCGATTCACGCCAGTACGACAGCGACTTCTACAAGGACAAGAAGTGCAAGGTATATCTCGGCGAATACAGCGTAAAGGACCACAGTCACGGCGAGAAGAACCAGTGGGGCGACGCACTTGCCGAGGCCATCTACCTGATGCATGTCGAGCGCAACGCCGACAAGGTGGTGATGACCTCCTACGCGCCTCTGTTTGCCTACAAGCACAACACCAACTGGAACCCCAACCTGATTTACTTCGACAACGAACGCCCCTTCCTCACCTGCAGCTACTACGTACAGCAGATGTTCGGACAGTCGAGCGGTCAGTACTTCTACGGCGACTGCGTGAAGTTTGCCGATGGCGACGACGAGTTCAAGAACCATCTCCTGGGACAGTCGGTAATTCTGAATGTCAACAAGCGCGAGCTCTATGTCAAGTTGGCCAACATGACCGATGCGCCCAAGTCGGTAAATATCGACCTGTCACGCTTCTCAGTTAAGCCCAATGCCGTAAAGACAATCCTGAGCGGCAGCCTGGACGACGAGAACAACTACGACAAGCACCCCGTCAGCCCTGTAAAGGAAGATGTGAAGGTAAGCAAGAAAATGACCGTGGAAGTTCCCGCCCACAGCCTCATAATGTACACCATCAAGCTGTAACACCCCAACCAACCCATAACGAAGCGGGATGCGCCTCGGCGCATCCCGCTTCTTGTATATACCCTTAACCCACAGCACATTACACTCCCTCGCACACACAAATCCCGCTCCCCAGTATATGCCGAAGGCATTACATGTCTTTAACCGCAGGTTGGCCGTAGGCCTACCCGTGGATAGGCAGCGACCCTCATCCCACAACCCCTTGCGGGTTGCATCCCATACACCATCAAATCCCCGCGTTAGCGTCAAAGCTGCGTTAACTGCCCAATAAAACGCTCCATCCAATAACACCCAATTTAGACCAAACCATCGCTTCGCGACATTATGGGGTGAAATCCGCACTTCCCCGATATTATATTTGCAGAAAAAAATTTTAATCCGTAAAACTATGAAAGACTCCTGTCTAACCATTCCGGCCAAGCTCTCAGCTTTCGCCGACCCCGACAACTCCGTGATTAACCTCCGCGAAAACAACGGAATCCTCAATCCCGTAGGCATGCCCTCGACCGTCGTCGAGCTCCCCGGGTCGTTGCTCACCTCATTTAGCCACGACGACGGCACCGAAACCCTCTTCATCGTTGATGGACTTGCACTTTCGGCTGTCCGTGGAGGCCGTGTGACCAAAATCGCCACACTCCCTTCGGTGCCTGACTGTGCCGTTGTCGACGGCCCCATGTTGATTGTCATGACCCATGAAGGCCCTTGGAGAGCCTGTTACGACATGATTTCGGAGCAGTGGCGCGAATTGGGATTGAATCCCGATTTCCCTGCCGTAGGAATCGAAATAGCCAATGAACGTGAGTTCCGTGAAACCTCGGGATTTCTCGATTTTGACGACGAATACTCGCCGGCCGGCATGACTATGCAGCCCGGCGACAGTCGCATGCTCAACCGTCTGCTCATGGAGTCCTACGACCGTTTGAGCAATTCGGCTCTCTCACAGGACTACTACGTGCATCCCGTCCTCGCTGCCTATCGCATAATCGGCGACGATGGTGCCGTGTTGTATCGATCCACCCCGGTTCTCGTTTCGCCACGAGGCTTTGAAATCGTGAAGCCGCTTAACGCAAGGCTCTACACAAGCGGCGGCAACATGTCGATGAGCAGCGGGGTTGACATTTCACTCACCGGTTTCCGACTTGCATTGCGTTCGCCCGCCGTTGTTGATTCGCCGTGGGCCGACAAGGCTGTTGCTCTCGAACTGCTCGTCACTCCACCGCTCGACCCTGTGCGCCGCTCCGAGTCGGCCCGTGTTTCACTTGGCTCTCCCGACGGCTCGATTCGTCCCTTTTCAGTCAGGATGCCTCTCGTCGGCGAATATCCCTCGATGGTTCAGCGTGCTTTTGAACGCTTTGACCTGATTGCCAAGGTGGCCGCCCGCTATACCAATCCATTCAAGGGCGGAATAGCCCCCGAGGGCGGCACTCTTGTCCCTCTCCCTTGGTCCTACAAATACAATGTGCCCTACGATGGCCGCTCGGTGCAGATTGCTCTTGCCGTAAAGTCCATTCCCGAAACTCCTCCCTTTGAGCTATCGCTTCCTCACACATTTACGGCCGGTTCCGCCGCACTTGTGGGCGACATGGCGGTATGGGGCGACATAACCCCCGTTCACGCCTTGCCCTCGGGAGCCGACCTGCTTGCCGCATCGACCACGGGCGGTGTGGGATGGAATGCGGTGACTCGTGTCACGATAACCTCACGCGACGGCCGCAAGGAGATTATTTCGCGCTCCTCGGGTGGCGATGACAACGCACCCGCTTCGCTATGGCCTGTGATGGCCTATCCCCACCCCGATGCAACGAAGATGGAGGTTCGCATCACCCGCACCGACGGCATCGTGTTTACCCGCACTTTCATGCTTGCTCCCGGCCCTGACGGCACGGTGGCCTGTTCATCGGCTGTCGACTGTACCCCCGTTGCGGTTGAGGACAACTCCACGGCTCACGAAGTCATATCGCCCGTAATGGAGCGTGTCAGCTCGCGCCGTCCCGGATTGATTGTTGCCGCTTCGGCCTCCTCTCCGCTTGCTCCGCTGTCGCAGCTTCCCGTGTCGCAGGGCGCTGTTACGGCTCTTACCGCCGCCTCAGGGTCGTCGAGTGCATGGGATTTCGCTCGCCGTCATCTCTACGCATTCACCTCGTCGGGAATATATGCTGTGGCGGTGAACTCCTCTATGTCGCTCGCCTCGGCCCACATCATCGACAGCCGGTGTGTGATGTCGCGCGACTGTGTGGCTTTTTCACCCGAGGGAGTATATGCCGTGGCTTCAGGCGACCTGCTGAAAGTCACCGGTTCGCGGGCCCAAACCGTTGTGCGCTCTTGCGGCGGCGATGCCGTGGCCTGGAGCGTGTCGCGTGGCGAGTTGTGGCATGTCGCGGCCGACGGCACCGTCAGCATCATGAATCCGCGTTCGTTGTGGTATGTGCGCAAGGGAGTCGTTCCGCAGTCGATGCTTTCGTCGGGCAGTCGCCTTTATCTTACCACCGGCACTGCATTGCTCGATGCCTCGGTCGAGAGTGTCGGCGAGGTCGATGTGGCGTTGCGTTCGCGTGTCGAGCTGCCTGAGACGTATGCATTGCGTCACTGTTCACGGCTGTCGTGTGTCATGTCGGCCGGTCGTGGCAAGTTGAACGTAAAGCTGTCGGGCGACAATGGATCGGGACATCCCCACAACCTTTTGTCGGTCGATTTTGAAGCCCCTGTGTGGAATGTCGTCACTCGCCGCATTCTCGGGCCGGCGCGCCGTTTCCTCACTGTAAGCTTAGAGGGTAGCGTTGACCCCGGTGCTTTGGTTGCCCGTTTTTTAGTGGATTTCAATGATGGGAAACGTAAATATTGACGAAATCCTGCGCGAGAACGTGCGTCGCAACCGCAGTCGCGTTGTCGATTACGACCCGATTAGAGGTGTCGGTTGCCTCGGCGTGCGCCGTGAGGTTGACAGTCCCGACTCTCATTTGCCGGAACTGGTGCCTGAGGCCATGCTCGACGACCGCTGCTACATTGCCGCGTCGGGCGATGCCGTGGGATGGGTGAAACTGCGCTCGCTCTACGACTTTGAGTACTGGGCGGCCAAGTGCGTCAAGATTAAGGACAAGCTCACGGGGCGCGATGTGCCATTCGTGCTTAATCGTCCGCAGCGTCGCGTGCTTGGGGTGCTCGAAGAGCAGCGCCTTGCCGGTCGACCGTTGAGGCTGATTATGCTCAAGGCACGTCAGTGGGGCGGCTCCACGCTTGTGCAGATGTATATGGCATGGATTCAATGTACACAGTGCCGCAACTGGCACTCGCTCATCTGCGCCCATGTCAAGGACACTGCCGCATCCATCAGGGGCATGTACACCAAGATGCTTGCCTGCTATCCGCAGGACTATTGGGCCGAAGAGTCGTCTCCGCAGTTCCGGCCCTACGAGCGGTCGATCAACACCCGTGTCATCTCGGGGCGTGACTGCCGTGTCACCGTTGGGTCAAGCGAGGGACAGGAGGCCGTGCGCGGTTCCGACTACGCGATGGCTCATCTCAGCGAGGTGGCTTTCTGGCCCGATACCGCCATGCGTTCGCCCGAGGGGTTCATCCGTGCCGTGTGCGGAGGCATAGCGCGTGCTCCGCTCACCCTCATCGTGCTTGAAAGCACGGCCAACGGTGTGGGCAACTATTTCCATGCCGAGTGGCTGCGCTCGGTGCGCGGCGAGAGCGACAAGGTCGCCGTGTTTGTGCCGTGGACCGAAATCGACATCTACGCCGACGAGGTGCGTGATGCCGCTGCGCTGTGGGAGGCGATGGACGACTACGAGCGCAAGCTGTGGGACGACGGATGCACGCTGGAGCAGATTCAGTGGTATCACGACAAGCGCCGTGAGTACCCGTCGCGCGAACTGATGGCCGCCGAGTATCCTTTAGACGATGTGGAGGCATTTGCCAACACCGGCTACGGTGTGTTTGGCATCGACCTTGTGAGCCGTCTGCGCGAGCGATGCCTGCCGCCCGTGGCCGTGGGCGATGTGACAGCTCTCTCGCTCAAAGGATTCGATGCGCTGGAGGGTGTGCGCTTTGTCGCCGACTCACGCGGGCCGCTCAAGGTGTGGCATTTCCCCGACAACGGGATGTCGCGTTGGAACAACCGATATGTCGTGGCGGTTGACATCGGAGGCCGCTCGGCTGCAAGCGACTTCTCGGTCATCGCCGTGATCGACCGCATGGGTGCGTCGGGCAAGCCGGAGATTGCCGCACAGTGGCGCGGACACATCGACCACGACCTGCTCACATGGCGTGCCGCATCAATAGCGCAGTGGTATGACTCGGCCCTGTTGGTGATTGAGAGCAACACTCTTGAAACCGAAAACACCGACGGCGAGCACTCGCTCTACATGTTGTCGGAGCTGAATCATGTCTACCCCAATCTCTACCGTCGTCCGCTGCTCGACAGCGTGCGAGGCGGCGAGGAGCTTCGCGTGGGATTTCACACCAACCGCTCGACCAAGAGCATCGTCATAAATCATCTCATAGGTGTGGTGCGCGACGATGCCTATGTGGAGCGCGATGTCGATGCGTGTGACGAACTGGCCGTCTACGAGTGCCGGCAGTCGGGACGATTCGCGGCGAAGCCGGGCCACCATGACGACATCCTCATGACTCGTGCCATAGGGCTTTATGTGGCGTCGGGAATGCCCGAGCCGGTACCGCGCCGTCGCAGTCCGTTTTCCCGCCGTTATGTCAAGATTGTGTGACGACATGCTCCCTACATTGCAATTTGTTGCTCTGTCGCCCGTTATGCTGCTACTTTTTTCACAATGATGCTTGAAATCGGTGTAATTTATAATGTCACAGGCCTTTATGGCACATTTTTCCACATAATGTGCCATAGGTTAAGGTTTTGTTAAAATTTGCTAAGCAATGGAATAAATTCTTATATTTGCTGACGCATTTTCAACTAAATCATACATATATGGCAAAAGTTCAAGGGGCGGTGGTAATAAATGAGGAGCGTTGCAAGGGCTGCAACCTGTGCGTCATGGCCTGTCCTGCCGATGTTTTGGCTCTCCAGTCAAAGGAAGTAAACAACCGTGGTTATCATTTTGCCTACATGGCCAACGAGCAAGCCTGTATAGGATGCTCGAGCTGTGCAGTTGTCTGTCCCGACGGGTGCATCGAGGTGTACCGTGTGGTTACAAAATAAAATAGATGACCAATCGTGGTATCGCATAAATTATGAAAGAAGATATAAAATTGATGAAAGGCAATGAGGCTATAGCCCATGCCGCAATTAGATACGGAGCCGACGGTTACTTCGGCTATCCCATTACGCCGCAGAGCGAAATCCTTGAAACCCTCGAGGAGCTGATGCCCTGGGAGTCAACCGGCATGGTTGTGCTTCAGGCCGAGAGCGAAATCGCGGCCATCAACATGGTGTATGGCGGTGCCGCCTGTGGCAAGGCCGTTTTCACCTCATCCTCTTCGCCCGGCGTAAGCCTGAAGCAGGAGGGTATAAGCTATATAGCCGCCGGCGAGCTGCCCGCACTCATCATCAACGTGATGCGCGGCGGCCCGGGACTCGGCACCATACAGCCTTCGCAAGCCGACTATTTCCAGGCTACCAAGGGCGGCGGCCACGGCGACTACAAGCTCATAACTCTTGCCCCTTCATCGGTGCAGGAGATGGCCGATTTCGTGGGACTCGGATTTGACCTGGCGTTCAAGTACAGGACTCCCTCAATCATTCTTGCCGACGGAATCGTGGGCCAGATGATGGAGAAGGTGGTGCTGCCTCCGCAGCGCAAGCGCCGCACCGACGCCGAGATAGCCGAGCAGTGTCCCTGGGCGGTGACCGGCAAGCCGTCGACCCGCTCGCGCAACGTGATGACAACCCTCGAGCTCGACCCTGCCGTGATGGAGGAGATCAACAACCGTCTGCAGGCCAAGTACCGCATAATCGAGGAGAACGAAGTACGCTTCCAGAGCTATGGCACCGACGATGCCGATTACCTGATTGTGGCCTTCGGCTCAATCGCCCGCATCTGTCAGAAGTGTGTCGAGGAAGCCCGCGCACAAGGAGTGAAGATAGGACTGCTTCGCCCGATAACGCTGTGGCCGTTCCCCACCGATGAGATCAACCGGCTTGCTTCGCGTGTCAAGGGAATCCTCGTGGTGGAGATAAACGCCGGCCAGATGATAGAGGATGTGCGCCTCGCATGCCACGACTCGGTGCCCGTGTACCACTACGGCCGTCTTGGCGGCATCGTTCCCAATCCGCAGGAGGTTGTCGACGCGTTCTTCAACTATTTTCCCGAGGCCAATAAACAATAGTCAATAATGCTGTTACCGACTAAACGACAATGGATATCAAAGATATAATCAAACCTGAGAACAAGGTCTACACCAAGCCTCGCCTGCTCAACGACAACCACATGCACTACTGCCCCGGATGCAGCCACGGCGTTGTGCACAAGCTGATTGCCGAGATTGTGGATGAGATGGGCCTTGAGGACAAGACGATAGGAATCGCACCGGTGGGATGCGCCGTGTTTGCTTACAATTATGTCGACATCGACTGGATCGAGGCCGCCCACGGCCGCGCTCCGGCAATTGCGACTGCCGTAAAGCGACTGTCGCCCGACCGCATGGTGTTCACCTATCAGGGCGACGGCGACCTCGCCGCAATAGGAACCTGCGAGTCGATTCACGCTGCCAACCGAGGCGAAAACATCACGATCATATTCATCAACAACGGCATATACGGCATGACGGGCGGTCAGATGGCGCCCACCACGCTTGAGGGTATGAAGACATCGACCACCCCCTACGGCCGCCGCGTTGACCTTAACGGCTATCCGCTGAAGATAGGCCCCATATTCGCCATGCTGGAGGGTACATGCTATGTCACCCGCCAGTCGGTGCACACCCCGGCCAATGTGCGCAAGACCAAGGCCGCGCTGAAGCAGGCGTTCCGCAACTCGATGGAGGGCCTCGGCACCTCGGTGGTGGAGATTGTGAGCACATGCAGCTCGGGATGGAAGATGACTCCTCACGAAGCCAATGTGTGGATGGAAGAAAACATGTTTGCCCACTATCCGCTGGGCGACCTTAAAAACACAGTGAAGAAATGAAGGAAGAGATAATCATAGCCGGATTTGGCGGACAGGGTGTGCTGTCGATGGGCAAGATACTTGCCTACGCCGCTTTAATGAACGACCTTGAGGTGAGCTGGATGCCGGCCTACGGCCCGGAACAACGCGGCGGTACGGCCAATGTGACCGTGATACTCAGCGACACTCCCATAAGCTCGCCCGTGCTCGACAGCTACGACATAGCCGTGGTGCTTAACCAGCAGAGCCTCGACAAGTTTGAGCCTAAGGTGAAGCCCGGCGGACTGCTGATATATGACTCCTACGGCATACACCGCGCTCCCCAACGCGGCGACATCACCGTACACGAGATAAAGGCGATGGACGCGACATTTGACATGGGCAACAGCAAGGCCTACAACATGGTGGTGCTTGGCGCACTACTCGGCATACGCGACCTTGTGCCTCTCGACGCCGTGATGCGCGGATTGAAGAAGACGCTTCCCGAGCGTCATCATCACCTGCTGTCGATGAATGAGGAGGCTATACAGCTTGGCATGACGCTTGTCAACGAAAAATAAACCCGAAAAGGATGAAATAAAGGTCAAGCCTTACATAAACGCAAAGCAGCGGATTCCGGCACCCCCGAAGTCCGCTGCTTTTGCTTAAGATAGCTGCTCAGGGGAGCAGACGCTGCAGCAGGGTTGTGCCGTCGGGAGAATAGGGAATGATGGCGGCGGCGATGATGATCAGTGTCATCACGGCTACGACTATGAGCGTGCCGTAGCGCACGGCTGCGGGCGGACGCGTACCGATGATGTGACGCACCTTGTCGGAGCGCAGCTCTATGCGGTCGTGAGTGTCGGCCCGGCGTCGGTCTTGTTCGTTTTCCATATCAGTTCCCGAGTTCAAGTTGGTTTTTAACAAGGTTATAGTAGTGTCCGCGGGCCGCTATCAGCGAGTCGTGGTTGCCCGACTCTACAATTCGCCCTGCATCGAGCACGATTATGTTGTCGAGGGTGTTCTTCAGCGCATGGAGGTCATACCTGAAGTCGATGTCGTTCAACGTTATCGAACGATTCTTGTCGTCGGCATAACGGGTGAGCAGCTCTCCGTCGTCCTCCTCGTTGCGCCGGCCGTGTATCTCGTTGATGCGTTCAAGCAATATCTTCACATCCTGAAGCGAGTAGATGAAGCTCATGATATGTTGATGCGCATCGAGATGTGGAGCAGGAGCCAGCGGCGTATGAAGTCGGTGGCGGTGCGTCCGGTCACTATCATGAGTTCCCCGAGCAGGATGAGCCATATAAGGCCTATGTCGGCATCGTGGATGCCCCGGCGGTCGATGCGGTAGAGCACCACGAAGTGGTTTTGGTTCCAATGCAAGATGGCCGGCAGTGGCGACTGCGACAGCTCATACGGGGAGAGGCGCACCGAGGCGGTTTCAAATCCGAGTTCCGAGGCCGCTTGCGACATACCGCGCAGCGACACTCCTTCGGTAGTGGCGTGGCATAGCTCTTCAATCTGCGACAACGTACAGGCCCATCCGTAGTGGCGGCATACCATGGTGAGGCATGCCACGCCACATTGCATCGAGTCGCGCTGTTTTATCCAGGGAAACCGCCTGAATCGCCGTCCGATTGATTGAAAGTCCATCGCCGTATATCTAATTGGTGACTAAAGGTTTATCAGTAGGTTATGTTGACGCCGGAGTCGATACCATAGCAAAGCTTGTTTAGAATACATGCCTATGTATCATTTCTTTAAGCAAGGGCGGGATTAATCCTGCTTGGCGGTGTTGGAGTCAATCAGGCCTGAGTCATTGTCGCTGTTGTTGAGCGACTTCTTGGCCTGCTTTCGTGCCTTTCCCTTTGAGAAGAAGTATGTCAGGTTTATGGCGACAAGATTCTTCATCCCCTTCCAGCATGTCGATTCCGTGGCCGAGAAGCCTATGCCGCGGTAACGCACGTAGTCGTTCTGAGAGGCATACCGCCACTCCACGCCGACCGATAACGCCCCCTTTTTCCATGACACCGAAGCGTAGTACTGCCAGCCGCTGCGGGTGACCATGTCGCCGCTAAATGACTTGTCGGGCGAGTTGACGGATGCGATGAACTGCAAGCGGCGATAGGACATCGCCACCATGCCTCCTATGCGGTGATAGTTGTGCCGTATAGTTGAGCTTGGCGTTGAGTATCCGTCGTGGAAGTACTGGTAATAGCTCTGCAGCATCATCCAGTTGCATGGCGAGTAGTTGACTATCATCGTGCCGTTGAGCTCGTTGCGTGCATTTATCCTCATCGGCATCATGACGATGTTGTCGCCATCCGACAGCAGGCACGGCACGTTGGGATGATGGGAGTAGAGGTACTCGATTGACGGAGAGAGCGACAACCGCCCGTCGGATGTTGAGTACTGGGGCTTAAATGTCAGCGAGAATGTCCTGTAGGGCTTCAGGGCGGGATTTCCCGTAGCGATGAAGCGTGAGTCGATGTTGACCCGGTTTTCGGCAAGGTCGCCGGTAGTGGGTCGCGTTCCCTTAAGCTTGGCGATGAGGCGTGTAGAGAATGTGCGCGTAAACCGATAGAAGAGTGTGAGCGACGAATAGGGTATCACGTTGACGAAGCTCTGGCCCGATACGGGGTGCTGTGCAACCGCATTGGCACCGAGCGACGCGTAGTAGCTCAGTCGCTTATAGCGTCCGGTGTAGGCGATGTAGGCGTAGTGCTGGCGCATGTTGAGATAGGATTCGGGGCCGCCGTTGTAGGACTGGCGCAGCTCCTTGTAGTTGAAGTAGGCGCCTGTGTTGAGCTCGCCTTTCCACAGCGGCGTGGTGTAGTCGGCCTGTGCTATTATCGAATAGTAGCGGTTGTCGATGTTGTTGAGTATATCGTAGTCCATCGACGAGTATTGCTCCGGCATCTTGAGCCACAGCCGGTTGTGGGATTCCGATGAGGAGAATGTGTTTACCACATTCACCGCAAGGGAGCGTTTGCCGGCAAAGTCATGCCTGAAGTAGAGGTCGGCGCTCCAGCGGTCGTCGTCGCTGCGCAGGTCATGGTCCCTGAGTCCTGACAAGTCGCGTGCATTGTCGGTGTAAAGAGTCGACTGCTTGTTCCTTATGTGTCCCGGACGGTTGCCGTAGCGCACATTGGCGTTGAACAGGTTGGCTCCCTGGTAGCGCTGATATATGAGCTGTCCGTATTGGTAATGTCCCGAATATTGTCCGTCGCGGCTTCGGTAGGATGACAGTGCCGACCGGTAGTCGTAGTCGGCATTGGTGCTTCGGTCGACATTGCGGTAGTCGATGAAGTAGTTGGCCGTGAGCATATTGAGCGAGTCGGCATAGGTAAGGCTTGCCTGATCGGTGCCGTAACCGGTGGTCACTGCGTTAAGGGCGTTTATGTAGGCGCTGTAGAGGCGGTCCTTGCTGCGGCGTATCGTCACGTCGATAACCGGGCCTGAGGCCATCATCTGGTATTTGGCCGGCGGCTCATGGTAGTAGGTCACCTTCTTTATGTCGTTACCCTGATAGGTGCGCAGTGTGGCTGCGTCGGACGGCATGCCGTTGATGAATATCGCCACGCTCCTCATGTCGGCCGTTTGCAGTGAAGTAGCGCTTATGGCGGTCGAGAACTGGGGCAGGCTTGAGATTGCATCAAGTGCGTTGGTGCCGAATTCGCGTTGTTTTTTCGTAAGGATTATCTCGTCGCGGTTGCCTACCGACTGCACAAACTCAGCCTGTACGGTCACCTCCTTCAGCGATATTGTGGTGTCATTTTTCTCGCGATTGTCGCTTAGGGCGTAGTCGGGAACCGAGATGAAGAGCAGGCACAGCAGGGCTTTTATAATCATGGCAGTCTTCATGTGCGCGTTATTTGCAATGTTCAATGAAATCTATTAAAGAAGTTTCGATATTTGAATCTTGAGCATCCATTTTGCAATAATTACGTTTTTTTGCATGGTCACGAGGACAAATTCCCATACATACGGGTAAATACTTGCAATTTAGACATTTGGGATTCTCATAGCTTTTTTCTTGATACAATTTGTCAAAATTGTTTTTCCATTCAATTTTTCCGTCTTCCTGTAGCTGTCCGGGAGGATTGCTTTCATATAAATCATTGCAAGCAGTGCATTTTACAACACCGCCATTATAATTTATAGCATTGTAATACTCCCTATTAGCATAACAGGGCACGAAATTGTCAACGATTTCCATTCGTGCTGCATTATATCCGTAATCATTGAATTCATCAAGAATTGAAATAGTTGACGATTGGAAATTTTTGTCAACACTTTCCTGCCATACTTTTTTAGGTGTTATGGTCAATTGTTTTCTGTTTTCCGGCGAAATGTATTCATTGATTTGATTTACAATCTTGTTAGTTAGTGTTTTATGCGTATAATTTATGCGTAGGACAATATTCATGTCCTTTAACGCCGACAATATTTTGTCGATGTTGCCCAATGTATGTACAAATGCTGAATCGCAGCCGTTTTGGAATTTTACTTTGTCATGGTTCTCTTTATCCCCGTCCAAAGTTATCTGAAATCCGGAAAATTTCAACCGTTTTAAATCTTTGATTTTATCAGAAGATAGAAAATATCCGTTTGTGGTTGCTGAATTTATAAATGGGATTTTTGCGTTATCGCATTTTTCTATTGCGTATTCGCTAATTGGAGCTATCACTTGTTTAAAGTACATAAATGGCTCGCCTCCAAACCATTCTATGTGGAGAGATGTGATATTTCGCTCATCAATCATGTAATCGATGTGCTTCTTTATTCGAGTTATAGTTTCCTGCGACATCATTGACGGAATGTGATTCTGTATGCAGTACCAGCATTTGTAATTGCAATTCAGTGTCGGTAAAATTACTAAAAAATAATCTTTTGAATGTATTGTTTCAAGATTTCTTTTTCGGATTACCTCAATTTCATCAACATTATCATCAATTATAAACTCATTGTCGACTAATTTTTGATAAAAGGATGGTGCCGATTCTTTTAATATTTCAGGGTTGCAAATTAAAGGTTTTATCTTATCTCCCAATTCTATAGGGAGAGTAAAGAATTTATGCGATACCCCGTTATACCAATAGCTTTTTGAGTCTTTAGATAGGATATAGTTATAATGACTTGGTTTCATAATTGTATGGTTTTAAAGGGAGCAATATAAAATATTGCCCCCAAATAGTAAAATTAAGGTTCTTCTACCTTGCCTCCTCCGGCTTCAAATCCGTCCTCGTTTTCATCGACAGGACAAGCGCATCCCGCTTTGCGATTGACACATTGCATGTCCAATTCGCAAGCACATCCTACTACTGAATTGGAGCATTGATACTGTAAAGTTAAGCCTGAACGACCTCCTTTAACCTCCAATGCTTCTAACTCTGAGAGTTCTTGAAATGAAAATATACTCTTAAGCATAGTTGTTACTAATTATTAAATGCTTCCTATTAACTTAATTCGGCATCCACGACATTTTTTACCCTGTTATGTTCAGTATATAACGTGCGCATATTATATCTATTTTATAAAAATTCCTATATAGGTTGTTTCATCGATGTTAAGGTATAGAGTATAGTTTATGCCTTTAGTCAATCCTGTCACTGTAAACTCTTGGCATTGATTATTGGTGCTTGACGGATACCCGCTCCACACCATGTTGTTATTTTTAAAAACAACTACAGTTACATTATCACTGTATTCGCCATATACGCGTAACACATCATTGTCATCGATGGTGACATAAGGAGAGTAACCTAATGAACGTTCATGATGTTGGGAACTATTATCGGCGTTTTAACATCAATAGATCTTTCTTCTGCATTGAGCATAAATAGGCTCAGTATTGCAATTGTTGTGAGAACGATTCGATTCATTTGTCTTAAATTTTTTGATTTTTTGCAAATGAAATTAAACAATATTATTTGTGCAAGTTTTTTCCTTGACAAATCCTTGACAAATTGAAATTTAATCTTGACAAATCCTTGACAAACAATGGAATTATCTCATAATGAATGAATTACCGAGTCCCATTGAGGAGCTTCGGCTGTAGGAGAATTGAATACTGATTTGTACATTCGTTTGCGCATAACCGATATCGCGCCCTCTGATCTGTTCAATATATGTGCCATTTTTACATTTGGCATGTAAACTTTAATCATCAGGCATACCTTTATTTGGGTATCTGAGAATGGGAATAGACTCAATAATCGATTCTTGAAACCTGGATAAACATCCTCTATAGCCGATTCCAACAATCGCCAATCTTCATCGGTTGCATTTATGGTGTTTTTGGGATTGCCAAATTCATATATGAATAGATTTACAATATCATATTGTCTTAAACTATTAATTGCATCTTCAGCTGATATATCTTTCGATTGAATGTTTTGCGTTGATTGTTTTAGACCAATTCCAAAGGCGTCTAACAGACTGACGCGCATGTCAACAAGCATCCTCTTTATTCTGTTGTATCGATGCGTCATTATGATTGCTATTGACAGTACCAATATTAAGGCTGAAAGAATTATTATCAGCAATCGGTTGTTGGAGTTTTCTTGTAAAAGCAGTTTGTTGTCACGTTCATATAACGCATAATTATATGCTGCATTCACTTTTGCCACTTTTTCAACCTGATATGAATCGTTTATTGAATCGGAATACAATTTATATAGATTCATATATATTATTGCACTGTCAATATCATTCTCTCGAATTTTAATATTGGCTAATGTCCCATAAGCCAACCTTTTGCCATATATGTTGCCGTTACTTAGCGACCAATATATGTGAGGTAGTGCTTTGGGTAGCTCCTTCTTGGCTATATATAGGTTTATCGCTATTGAATGTGTTGCGTATTGATTTAACAATGAATGGAAGTCGGAAAGTATAGGCTTCAATATTGAATCCGCAAGTTCTAAATAACCTTCATCTAAATATAGTGCTGCAAATTGAGCTTTTATGTCAGTTGTTAAACTTTGGTTCCCAATGGGTTCTACCCATTCTATTGCTTTGTTAAACCATACAGCAGCACTGTCGTAAATATTCAAATTACGAAAATCAATAGCTATATGTTCCATTATACGACCGATTCGTATAGAGTCGTTCATTTTTATTGTAGTTTCCAATGCTTGACGGTTGCAGCTAAGCGACTTGTCGTAGATATGTTGAAATGTATATATGTCGCTCATTTGTCCATGTATAAGATAACGCAACATTAGGTTATCGTGACTATCGGGAATGGCGTCAAGTGCTTGCTGGTAGTAGTCGAGGGCGCGGGGAGCGTCGCCGAGGTCGCTGTAGACTCGTCCGGCGTAGTATAGGGCAAGCGGTGTGAGATCGGGGTCGGAGTGGCCGGTGAAGTATTCGACCACGGGGGCGATCATTGAGTCGTTGCGGTGCTCGATGTAGGCCTTGTCGCGTGACTTTATGAGCATCAGGTCGTAACGCATCCGCGTTGCCCTGTCGGCTTGATTGATGGCGGGTGACAGTGAGTCGAGGAGCGCTATTGCGCTGTCGGGGCAGGTGTCGGCGAGCCTTCCGGCGCGGTCGATGTGGTCGCGTAGACGCGAGTTGTCGGCACACCCGGCGACGACGGCGATGCACACTACGGCGATGAATATGTGTAACAAATGCTTCATAGCTTCCGCGAATATACGAATAATCCGCGAATTTCGCCCAATAAATGTGGAGAGCGGAGGGGAGGGATATGCGGCGTGCGTGTGCTCCGCGTGACCTCCGCTCAATCATCAAATCCCCGCGATAGCGTGAGAGCTGCGTAGCTGCTCAATAGGGTTAGCCTCATGCAAACGCGCCTTTAGGTGCGTGCAGCGTGAGGTCATGTCGTGCCCCACCATCTCCAGGGGCTGCGTTAGCTGCCCAATAGAATGATGTTATCTAATGGGAGCGGCGTTTGAGGGTGTGGGTTATTGGGCAACTACGTAGCCCTCTTTCTATATCGCTTTATCCTATACCCGTGCTGCGGACGCCTAACGGCGGCCTTGCGCGGGCCTAACGCTATTAAGCTGCTCTGCAGCTTTGGCGCTAACGCGGGGTCCACGGGTAGGCCTACGGCCAACCCGCGGTTAAATACATGTAATGCCTTCGGCATATACCGGGTGGGTATTTGCGCTGACGCGGGAGCGGACGCGGTGCGAATGCGGGGTTATTTGGTGGCTAAAGGTTTATCAGTAGGTTATGTTGACTCCGGAATCGATGCCATAGCTTGAGGTTGAGCGGTTGCCCTTGCGGAGCCTCTTTCCGAAGTTAAGGCTGT
>ERZ777305.233-NODE-233-length-95292-cov-15.480969_pt1 | contig 95292 bp, 76 predicted proteins | sample MGYA00374965_ERZ777305 | MGnify/ENA primary metagenome ERZ777305 (study PRJEB29328, sample SAMD00013331) | mouse gut metagenome | study: EMG produced TPA metagenomics assembly of the Metagenome analysis of fecal microbiota from mouse which was promoted... | reverse complement strand
CCCAACCGGCATTTATCAAGGCTTTATTCCCGAAATCGGTGTGGGAAGTTTGAGTCATTTACCTGCTGTCCATACTGGGGTTTGTCTACCTGCTGTTTTTTTATATGCGAAGTTATCTGGAGGCAAGTGTAGATTTTTCCGGAATACAGCGGATCTGTCACCATATACCTTTCGCGTTGTCAACTCTGGGGATTTTGGTCCTGCCCATTACATATGTGCACGGGCGGGTCACGGATTATTCTCTGGGACCCAAGGCGTATGCGCTTTATTTCAGCCTGGTGATCTATCTGTTGCTGATCCTGTACTACTGCCTGCGCTATTGGAACTGCCTGAATGGGGAGAAGAGACTGGCTTTTATCCTTGCGGTTCCTATTTACGCGGCAGTGTCTGTCATCCAGATGTTTCAGCCCGAGAGCTTGATCGTGGTGGTGGCTTCCACGCTGATCCTGCTGGGCCTGATCCTGAGCCATGAAAACACGGAAAAATATATGGACGAACAGACCACTTTGTTCAACCAGTACTCTCTGGAGGCCGTGCTGGAACAGATAGAGCTGGATGGGCAAAATGTGTCTGTGGCGGCGCTCTGTTTCTGCAAGACAGAGAATAATTTTGACTGGAAACAGGATGTGCGGATACTCCAGGACATTCGCAGAGAACTGAAACTGTACCGCCTGCGGGGATACCGGGTGGGCGAATACGGCGTGGCTTTTATCACCGGTTCCGGGGAGAGGGCCATGACGGCGCTGGAAGGGGTCAGGGATTCGGTTCTGGCAAAATACGGGGACGAGAACCTGATTATGGAGACCAGGATTCTGCCGGAGGACATGGAATCAAAACATGACCGTATGCGCAGCCTTTTGGCGTTCTGCACGGAGACGGGTTACCGCTTTGCCTTTATAGACTATCTGACTCATATCTACAACCGCAATGCCTTTGAACGTGACTTGGCGGTTGCGGGGAGAGGCGGCAGCGGTCACTATATCATCGCGGATTTAAATGACTTGAAGATGGTGAACGACACCATCGGACATTCGGCCGGGGACGAATTGCTGCAGTGTTTCGCGCGGCTGCTGACGGATGTGGCCGGGGATATGGGAAAGGTGTACCGTCAGGGCGGAGATGAATTTGCGGTGTTGTATGAAGGAGATCCGGTCCGGTTTGTCCGGGAGCTTAAGGAGCAGTGTGAGATCCGCAACCGGACCCGCAATGTACCGGTCAGCTACGCCATCGGGTACTGTGAGTACTGTAACCCTGATTTTCTCGACGTGGCGGATAAGATGATGTACGAAGACAAAAAGAGGATCAAAGAGCAAAGGCATATGAGACAGCCATAGATCGGATATATTGGGATCACACCAGGAGGAGGCGTACTATGTATGATTACCGTCAGGCGATAGACAGCATTATGCGACAGGAAGTGGAGACGGGACAGGTGGCCGGGGCGGGCTATCTGTTGATTCAGGGCGGCAAAGAGCGCTATTTCAGCGCCTGCGGCTATGCGGACCGGGAGAGAAGGACGCCCATTGAGCGAAATACCATCTTTCGCCTGTTTTCCATGACCAAACCCATCACGGCGGCAGCTGTGATGCTGTTGGTGGAGCGGGGGCAGTTGGATCTGCGGGACCCGGTGAGCCGGTATCTCCCCTGTTTCCGTAACTTGACCGTGTGGAACCCGGAGGGGGAACCTCTTCCGGCAGAGAGGGATATCACTGTCTATGATCTGCTCAATATGACCTCCGGCATTCCCTACCCTGAGAATTGGGAAGGATGCAGCCCCTCCGGGCTGCTGATGGACGAGCTGTTCCGGGAACTGAAAAAAGCCCAGGCCCAGGGACAGCGGCTGACCACCAGAGAGTGGATGGAACGGGTGGCGCAGGTGCCTCTGGCATTTCAGCCGGGGGAGCGGTGGATGTACGGATTGTCTGCCGATGTCCTGGGGGCAGTGGCGGAGGTAGTGACGGGAAAGCGATATGGGACTTTCCTGCGGGAGGAGATATTCACGCCTCTGGGTATGACGGACACGGGGTTCTTTGTGCCGGAGGAAAAGCGACAGCGTTTTGCCCAGAATTATATATGGAATGAGGAAAAAAACAGGTTGGAAATCTATGAAGACTGCAATCTGGGGGAGTACTACGGCCCGGATGTGTCCTTTGAGTCCGGCGGCGCGGGGCTGGTATCCACCATGGAGGATTACGGCCGTTTCGCGCGGATGCTGCTCGGGGGCGGCGTCTATGAGGGCGTTCGGATATTGGGTGAGAAGACGGTGGAGTTCATGCGGCAGGACAGACTTTCTCCCCGGCAGAAAGGCGCGCTGAACTGGGACAGCAATCTGGGCTGCGGTTACGGCTGCCTGATGCGGGTGCTGACGGACCAGGGGGAGGCGGGAACCATCGCCAGTCCGGGGGAATACGGCTGGGACGGATGGACAGGCAACTATATGACCATAGATCCGGCAGACGATATGGTGATGCTGTATTTTATCCAGAGAGGCGGGTACAGCAGTACTTCCGCACTGCGAAGGCTGCGCAATGTCACCTATGGCGCTCTGGAGCGGCTGGAGCAATAGCGGACTAAACAATCCTCACAGACAACCGTAAGCCGTAGCCCGCATCCGCAGATGATGGTATTCTTCCAGGTTGGGCTGTAGATTGTGCATGTATACCACGGACAGGCCCTCCTCCGGGGAGGCCTCCGCCCAGGTTCCCGAACCGCCGGTCCATCCGAACTGACCGGGAATACCGTTGTGCTGTCCCGCATACCGATCCAGCAGCATGCGTACTCCGTAGCCGTATCCGTAGCCCGCCAGATAATTGTTGGTGAAATCCTCTTTTAACACCTGGGGGCTGAGTGCGTTACAGCGCATCAGGTCGATGGTCTTGCGGCCCAGCAGTTTTACTCCGTTGTAGGAGCCGCCACAGGCCAGCATCTGCATCAGCTTTGTGTAGTCCCGGCAGTTGGTGATGACCCGGGAGAAACCGGGAACGGTTCCCAGAGGCCCCACGAACCTGGCCTCCTGCTCAGGGGTCGGCAGGAAGAAAGCGTCCTCGTCCCCCAGGCTCTTTCCGGGCTTTAGGTAGTAATCCTTCACCAGTCTCTCCTCCAGATCACCGCACAGGAAATTGGCGGAGCTGTCCATTCCCAGAGGGTCAAAGAGCATTTCCTTGATCACCAGTTCCGCGCTCTTGCCGCAGATCTCCTCCAGAAGTCCGGCCGTAAGTTCGCTGGCGAATCCGTACAGGAACCGGGTGCCAGGCTCAAAGGCCAGGGGAACCCGGGCGGCGGCTCTGATCTGCTCCCGCAGTGTGAAGTATCCTTTTTCCCGCAGCTTTGTCATCTCCCTGGCCATGGCTGCAGCCGTGGGGTGCTGCACCGGAACGCCGCCCATGATCATTTCGTAGGGGAGTCCGCATGTCATTTGGAAGATATGCCTCACCAGGATGGGATTGTCCACCGGCACCACCTCCAACAGCCCGTTTGGCTTAGTCACCAGCTTGGTGGCATTTTTAAATTCGGGAAAATATTCGTATAGGGGGTCTGTCATGAGAAAACGCCCCTGCTCAAAGAGCATCATCGCCGCGGTGTACATGGCGATCTTGGTCAGGGAAGCCTGCCGGAACACATGGCTTGCGTCCAGCCGGACCTTCGCCTCCATGTCGGCCCAGCCAAAATAGTTTTCATAGAGGATTTCTCCTTTTCTGGCGATGACGCAGCCGCAGCTTGGCAGTCCGTCGTCCACATATTTTTGTAACAGTCTGTCCAGTTCCTTAAAATCAGCCATTTTGTCCTCTCTTTCCCGCCCCGGGTGCGGCCGCGTTACAACAGTCCGTAGCAGACGGTACGTACCCGGGGGTGGTAGTATTGTTCACCGCTGGGGATCAGGTTGTGCATATAGACGATGGACAGCCCTTCCTGGGGATCTGCCTCGCACCATGTTCCGAAACCTCCGGTCCAGCCGAAGGAGCCTACGGAGCCGTTTAAGTCACCCTTGGCTCTGGCGATCAGCGTGCGAAAACCGTATCCGTAGCCGTATCCGGCGTCGGGGAAATCCGCCAGCTGTGTCTCGTCCAACCCGTTGGAACGCATCAGGTCGATGGTTCCCGGGGACAGGATGCGCCTGCCTTCCCATACGCCGCCGCAGGCCAACATCTGCATCAAGTGAGAGTAGTCTTCCACATTGGAAAAAAGCCGGGCCCATCCCGCCTCGTTTTCCGGCCCGGGCAGATGTTTTTTGTCAAAGAAATCCGGCCCCGGGACATATTGTCCCTCTCCGTCCAGAGCATAGAGCGCCACCATGCGCTCCGCGTCTCCCTGCAAGAAAATGGCTCCTGCAGGGTATAGTGGCCTTTGGCCCAGAGCGGCCTCATGCACTCCTGCATGCCCCGCAGTGTGATGTCCTCCGTGGGAGCGTCGGAATTACAGTAGGGGAGCCCGCATTTCATGGAGAGCGTGTCCCGGATGGTGATGGGGGCCCGGGTGGGCACGATCTCCACATAGCCGTTGGGATGGCGCACATATTTTTTGCTCTCCTTCCATTCCGGAAGGTAGTTGCCCACCGGGTCCGTCAACAGGAATTTTCCCCGCTGGTAGAGCAGCATCATGGCTGTGTAAAGGGGGATCTTGGACATGGAAGCCTGGCGGAAGAGAGTGTCTTTTGTGACGGGAGTGTCGCCAGATAGGTCCGTGTAGCCGAAGTAGCCCTCGTACAGGGTGTTTCCCCGCTGCATGACCTTGAGCGAACAGCCCGGCAGCCCTCTCTTCACGAAACCTTCCAGGAGCATATCTATATCTTTCACAGTTGCCATAATGTACCTCCTATTTGCGCTTTGCGTGTTCCCGGGGCAGTCCACGGAACCGATGTTCCCTGTGTGATTGCCGGAGCGTCCGGACAGGGAGCAGTGGGACATCCCCATATTTTAGGAAACTATGTATATCCCGGAATCTATTTTCATATTAACATTAGCATGGCTGACATATCCGTGTCAACAAATAACTATAACGAATTAGCAGTTATCAAATCTAATTTTTTCAAAGGTGTTTTGGGGCAGATTATGAAATATTGCTAAAAATACTTGTGCTATTTCTAAAATGCATCCAATTGACAAAGGTTTGTAAATCCATTAATCTTAAATTGCAGAAACGATTTAGCAAATTAATCATTATAGCAGTCATACAACGGCATACCTGAGACATTGACGGGTTGGATGCAAAGAACACACATGGCATTCAAGGGCGGGATATGCCGGAAAAGGATGGGCCGTAGGTATGGAGGAAAAGAGGACTGCGGGAGCGCAGATCAAGGAGATTGCGGAGAGGCTGGGAGTATCCAGGAGCACTGTCTCGGTGGTTCTTGGGGGGAGAGGAGACAGCGTGCGTATCTCCAAGGAGACGCAGAAGAGGGTGCAGGATATGGCGCGGGAAATGAATTACCGCCCCAATATCTACGCCCGGCGGCTGCGGCATGCAGAGGAGGAGATTCCCTATGTGATCGCCGTTTTTTGGCGCATGGACAGTCTGAATTCCCGCCTGGGCAGATTTATCAGGGGATTGTATGAGGCTGCGGAGCGAAAAAAGTGTAAAGTGGAGATGGTGATACAGCCCTATAAGCCGGGGGAGCTGATGACCCATGTGGATATGCTCTCAGGCAACCGGATCAGCGGAGCCATCATCAGCGGTCTGTCCACGGCGGATCAGCGGGAGCTGGAACAGGGAGAGTACTCCGTGCCCATCATACTCATTGAACGGGAGAGCGCCAGGTTCCATTGCATCATGATGGATACCTACCGCACCGGGGAGCAGTGCATTGCGTACATGGCAGCCCCGGATGTGAAAACGGCGGCGTTTATCGGTTTTAACAACAACAATCGTTCCGAGAGGAAGATGGAGGCGGGATATGCCTACGGCTGCCGGGATCTGGGGATCAAAGTGAAGGAGGACTGGAACGCGTACCTGGAGTACAGCAGCTATGAAAACGGCTATGGAGCCGCGGAAAAAGTATTGACCCATGTGGAGCTGCCCTCGGCGTGGCTGGTGGCGGACTGTCGGCTGGCAGGAGGGATCGTGGACTGCTGTCATGACAGGGGGCTGCGGATACCGGAGGACATACGGCTGATCTTCTTCGAGGACTCCGAGATACTTAAGTACAACAAGCCGCCTCTGTCGTCGGTGGACGTGCCGGTGTACGAGATGGCCCAGGCGGCGCTGGATATCGTGACGCTAAACCCACAGATGGATATTCCCATCAGAAGAGAGCTGGCACCGCTCTATTTTATCCGGGAGAGCAGCGGAAAACCGTAACAGGGAGAAATATAAGAAAATACAAGGAAAAATTGCAGGAGGGAAGATATGCAGACAAAGAGAAATCAAGCGCTGACAATGCATCCGCTTTTTTTTGACCCTATATACAGCAGGGTCTATGTGGAGGAGAAAAACGGAAAGCCCCGTTTGAAATACAGGGACGACATTTGGGGGGCGCGATTGGAGGAAAACGGGGACGTGACCTTTTCCATGTACGCTCCTACGGCTCAGACCGTGGAGGTAGCCGGAGTGGGGGGCAGTATGGGCAGGGAGCGCATCGCTCTCCACAAAGGGGAGGACGGCTGCTTTTCCAGAACCGTGTCGGGTATCGCCCCGGGTTTCCATTACCATTTCTGGTATGTGGACGGCGTACAGGTGACGAACCCGGTCGCCCCTGTGGCCTACGGCTGTTTTGGCGCCACCAATTTTTTTGAGGTGCCCAGGGAGGGGGAGGACTTTTGGTTTTTGAAGGATGTGCCCCACGGGGAAGTACAGATCCGAACCTATATATCCTGTGTCAACGGCCATGCCAAGAAGTGCTATGTGTACACACCCCCTTCCTACGGTGCGGAGCCGGAAAAAAAATATCCGGTACTCTATGTGCAGCACGGCGTGGGGGAGGATGAGACGGGGTGGATCTGGAACGGTAAGCTGAATTTTATCATGGACAATCTGATCGCGGAGGGAAAATGCCGGGAGATGTTGGTGGTGATGTGCTGCGGATACGCGTTTTTGCAGGACGAGGACCCCGTGTTTTTCCCCGGAGACTTTGGCTGGGAGATAAAGGAGAGCGTTATCCCGTTTATCGAGAGTAATTTCCGGGTAAAGAAGGGCAGAAGCAACAGAGCCATGGCGGGGCTTTCCCTGGGATCGGCCCAAGCCACCCGCATCGTAGCCAGGTTCCAGGAACTGTTTGCCCATCTGGGTGTGTTCTCAGGTCTGAGAGATCAGGAGATGGAGCAGATCATAAGCCGCCATGGGGAATATCCCATGGAGACGGTTCTTATGACCGCAGGCGAGGGTGAGAGCGGACTGGACGAGAGTCAGAGAGTATATACGGATCAGCTTGCAAAGCTGGGAGTGGCCGGGGGGCAGAGGAACTATCCGGGACATCATGAGTGGCATGTGTGGAGGGCCAGCTTAAAGGATTTTGCGGAGCTGATCTTCCGGGGAGACAGCCCGGAGGGACAGGAGGGGCCTTTTACATACCGGGAGCCGGAGCTGTCTAAAGAGCAGTTGGACCGTCAGACCTTTGCCGAACATATTTTGATGTTTGATCCTATCTATAAGGGATTGATCCATGCCGTGGACGAGATGGGCAGACCCGCCGGGAGGTACCGGGACGAGCACAGCGGAGCGCAGGTGCTGGACGCGGCGGAGGGCAGGGCCAGGTTCTGGCTGCGGGCCGGGGGCGCGAACACCGTGGAGGTAGATATCTGGGGCATGGGCAGCTTTGCCATGGAGCAGGACGCAGACGGCTGGTGGACCTGCGAGGTGAAGGGCATTGAGAAGGGATTTCACTATTACGGCGTCAAAGTGAACGGCGTGGATGTGCTGGACGGCAACGCTCCGGTGGGCTATGGCGGTTTTCGGGCCATCAATTATCTGGAGATGCCGGAGGAGGATTTTGAGGAGTACAGGCTCAGGCAGGTTCCCCACGGAGCCGTGCGGCTAAACTACTATAGATCGTCGGAGACGGGGCGCGTCAAGCTGTGCTATGTCTATACCCCGGCCTCCTATGACAGGGAGCCGGAGCGCAGATACCCGGTGCTCTATCTGCAGCATGGAGGCGGGGAGAACGAGTCGGGATGGATCTGGCAGGGCAAGCTTGCCAATCTGGCGGACAATCTGATAGCGGCAGGCCAGATGCAGGAGATGCTCATAGTCATGAACACGGGCTACAGTTTTCCGGAGAGCGGGAACTATCATCCCGCCATGGGCGCGTTTGCGGAAGAGCTGGCGGACAGCGGAGTGGCGTTTATCGACAGAACTTACAGAACCGTTCCCGACCGGCTGCACAGGGCCATGGCCGGACTGTCCATGGGAGGGATGCAGACCCAGAGATGTGTGTTCGCCAATCCCCAACTGTTTGCCTGGGCCGGTATTTTCTCCGGCGGACTGACCATACGCAATGAGGAGGTGGACTACAGCTCCGTCCTGCTGGACCCCAGGGAATTTGCCGAGAAGTTCCGCCTGTTGTTTGTGGCCTGCGGCACCCAGGAGGGCGGATACCAGGACACAAAGGAGAGCGAGGAGACCGTGCTGGCGGCGGGGGTGCCCATCGTCACTTTCGAGGGTTACGGCTATCATGACTGGACATTCTGGAGACACTGCGCCAACGCATTCCTGAGGAAAATATTTGTGGATTGATAAATTTTTTGCGGAACACTAAACAGCAGATTCCCGTAGCGCGGGCTGATCCATGTGCGGCCGTTGTATCGGCCGCATATGGATCAAGGGGGGCGCGCGCGGAGGGAAAATGCAGAACTCTAATAAGGAGGACAAAGATGGCGGAACAGGCAAAGATCACGGTACATCCATCCTACGAAGTGGGGGAGATATCCCCCAGACTATTCAGCACTTTTCTGGAGCCCATCGGCACCATGGTGAACGGCACCATGTTTAATCCCAAGCATCCCACAGCGGACGGACAGGGATTTAGACAGGATTTTATCGAAGCGCTGCGGGCCACGGATATGCCGGCGGTGCGGCTGCCGGGAGGAAACTTTGTGTCGGCTTGGGACTGGAAAGACTCCATAGGGCCTAAAGAACAGCGCAAGGTCAGGCTTGACCCCGCATGGCATCAGTATATCACCAACGAAGTGGGGCATGACGAATATTTACAATGGGCAGAAAAAGTACAGGCGGAGCCGCTGTACACCGTCAACCTGGGCACAGGAGACATGCGGGACGCCATGGACCTGGTGGAGTACACCAACCACGAGGGCGGAACCTGGTGGTCCGACCTGCGCCGGAAGAACGGTCATGAGAAACCTTACGATGTCAGGACATGGTATTTGGGAAACGAGATGGACGGTCCCTGGCAGATCGGTTCCTGGGACAAGGACCCCAGAGGTTACGGGGTGCGGGCTAACGAAGTGTCCAAGGCCATCAAATGGATTGACGGCAGGATCGAGACGGCGGTCTGCGCCTCCTCTGCTCCGTTCATGGATCACTACCCCCAATGGGAGGAGACGGTGCTGCAGGAGTGCTTTGAGTCCGTGGATTATCTCTCCATGCATCACTACCACAGCGCGCCTCCCGGAGATATCAAGGCGCTGCTGGGCGGTGCGGCATACTATGAGGACTTCATCAATACGGAGGTAGCGCTGTGCGATCTGGTCGCGGCCAAGTGCCGGTCTCCCAAGCGGCTCATGCTCTCCATCGACGAGTACGGCGCCATGATCCGGCCCAACAGCCCGCTGCATCCCGGTTACGGCTATCACAATATGATCAGGGCCCACTACAGATTTGATCCCGAAAAGAAATATGTGCTCCATGACCCGGACAATATGACGGAGCGTTTCATACAGGGAGGAGACATGTTGCAGATGTTGTCCATGGTGTCAATCCAACTGGCGTTTCTGCGCCATGCGGACAGGGTGAAGATTGGATGTATGACGGGAGGGCTGGGCGCGCTGTGCTCCGCCAACCGGGAACATGTGTGGAAATCGGCGTCCCACTATGCCTTTACGCAGATGATGGAGTATGCCCGGGGCACTTCCATGCGCACAGCGGTGGAGAGCGAGACGTTTGACCTGCCCGGATATGCCATCGACGACACTTCCCAGTATACCGGCAAGGAGGGGCTGGACTACATAGACGCGGCCTCGGCCTGGGACAGGGAGAAGGGGCGGCTGGCGGTGTTTGTCGTCAACCGCAGCCAGGAGAACGAATATCCCCTGACCGTGGATGTGAGCGGCTTTGAAGGATATGTTTTTGAGGAGCATCAGGAGATCTTCAGTGCCGATCTGGAGCTGAGAAATACCTATGAACAGCCGGATTGTATCAAACCCGGGATACACCGGGGCGGAATCTTTGAAAAGGGGAGATTAAAAACCCATGTTAAGCCTCTGTCCTGGAATGTCATTCTTATGAAGAAACTGCCCGGACCGGATGGGCGGATGAGCTGAAAACCCAATGGCCGGAGCGGAAATATGCGGCGGCATAACGCGAGAGGGATGGATAATTGATCAAGATCTTGAAGAAACTCTTTTCGGGAGACAGGGAATTTTATCTCAGAGTGCTGGCGCTGGCGCTGCCCATCGCGCTGCAAAGCCTGATCACCATAGGCGTAAATATGCTGGACACCATCATGGTGGGCAGACTTTCGGAGGAGGCGCTGTCCGCCACCTCCCTGGCCAATCAGTTTATAAATATTTACCATATATTATGCATGGGGCTGGGCATGGGGGCCTCGGTGCTGGTATCCAGGTACTGGGGGATGCGGGAGAGCGAACCCCAAAAGGCGGCGGAGGCGCTCAAAAAGACCGTCTGTATCATGGTGCGCCTGACGCTGGCGCTGGCTTTTCTGTTTGCCGCCGCCACCCTGGTCATACCCGGCTCCATTATGAAGATGTACACCCCGGAACAATCCATTATCTCTTTGGGAATCACCTATTTCAGGTATTCCGTTGTCACCTATTTCTTTTTGGGACTGTCCCTGGTCTGCACCATCGTACTGCGCAGCGTAGGGCAGGTGAGGCTGCCGCTGTATGTTTCCATCGGTGCTTTCTGCGTGAACCTGGCAGCCAATTACGGCCTGATCTTCGGCAAGTTGGGAATGCCCCGGATGGGCATAGCCGGGGCGGCTCTGGGGACGCTGATCGCCAGAGTGTTTGAGGCGGGTGTGATCTGCGGTTATCTGTTCTTTTTTGACAGGGCTATCGGCTTTCGGATCAGGCACCTTTTTATGAAAACAGCGGATCTGCTGGGGGAATACATACGGATCAGCATTCCGGTGCTGGTCAGCGACGGCATACTGGCCATCGGCAACAACACCGTGGCAATGGTGGTGGGACATCTGAGCATGGCGTTTGTGGCGGCCAACGCCGTCACCAGCGTCACCCAGCAGATGAGCAATGTATTGGCGCAGGGAGTGGCGCAGGCAGGGGCTATTGTCACCGGACAGACCCTGGGGGAAGGGGACCGGGAAAAGGCCCTGGATCAGGGCTATGCCTTTCTGGGTCTGGGACTTGGCCTGGGACTTTTTGCCGCACTGGTGATCCGGCTGATCAGCGGCCCTGTGATCCACGCTTACAATATGTCCCCGGAGACTATGGAGGTGGCGCGGCAGCTCATGGACGCCATAGGCTTTATCATGATCTTCCAGTCCACCAACAGCATCATGACCAAAGGCGTGCTGCGGGGCGGGGGAGACACCAGGATGCTGATGCTGACGGACAATATCTTCCTGTGGATGCTGTCCATTCCTCTCGGGCTGCTGGCCGGATTCAAACTGGGATTTCCGGCATTCTGGATATACACCTGTCTGAAGTCTGACCAGATTGTCAAGACAGTGTGGTGTGTGTTCCGTCTCCGGGGGGGAAAGTGGATCAAGAAGATCACTACCGGAAAAAACGCGGAAGAAAAAAGGCTGCCTGCCGGCTGATATGTTCAGCCGACGGGGCAGCGCCTGTCAATCGGGAAAACTCTTGACCTTTCGCCTATTCCGTGGTGTCCGACTCAGCGGCCACTGCGGAGGCAACGGAAGATACCACGGCCACGATAACGGCCACAATGATCACCAACAACCCGCCTGCCAACAGTATAAACATGTCCATATCCCTCCTGTTCACTGCAATATATTTTTACCCGCATGATCTGTCACACATAAATCCAGTATAGCGTGTTGTGGAAAAAAATACAACTACAAAATTTACTGATCGAAAATATGAGAAAATAATAAAAAAAATCATAGATTTTCTGAAAAATTCGGGTTATAATGTGAATTAGAAACAACGTATGGCTAATAATTGTTTTGATACGGGCAATAACACAACACATTTTTAAGAGATAGGTAAGAGAAGGTAGCTATGGAAAACAGAGACCAGCAGATGGATGTAATAGACCGTTCCAAGCAGAATACGGAGGAGGGAAAACAGGAATTATACCTGTACTCTCTGCGCAAGATGGCAGAGGATAATGTGGAGAAAAACAAAAGTCCGTTGACACGGCTTCAGAATCTGCGCTCTTTTTTCTTTTCCGGCGGAGAGATCATCCGGCAGCACCCCACGGAAAAATATGCGCTGATAGCTATGGATATCGCCCAGTTTAAAGCGGTAAATGAGTTCTGCGGCAGGGACGCGGGAGACGCTCTGCTGGCCACTATTGCCGGAGTGTTTAGGGAGATTGACGCAGAGCGGCCGCTGACCATATCTTCCCATGCCAGAGCGGACGTGTTTGCCTTGCTGACCACATATGAGGAGGAGCAGGAGCTGGTTGATATAGTGCATCGGATCAAGAAGGTGATAGACGACTTTCCCATCGACTGCAAAGTACTGCCGGCATTCGGCATTGCCACATCCCAGGGAGAGATGCCGGCCATCAGCTATCTCAAGGATTGTGCCACCACGGCTCTCAATACCATAAAGGGCAAATTTTATGCCTGCTATGCTTTTTTTGACGAGAAGATGCGCAAACAGCAGATGCTGGAGAAACAGATTGAGAACAATATTGTCACGGCTCTGCAAAACAGAGAATTCGCATTGTACATACAGCCCAAGGTGGATATGGCAACGGGCCGGATCGTGGGTGGGGAGGCCCTGGTCAGATGGGTGGACCCGGACCATGGCGTGATATCGCCGGGAGAATTTCTGCCGGTGCTGGAGAAAAACGGCTTTGTGATCGATCTGGACATTCATATGTGGGAACAGGTATTTAAGATGCAGAGCGCGTTGCTGGCCCAGGGGCGTCAGCCGGTGCCCGTGTCGGTCAATGTATCCCGCGTACATGCTTTTGACAGGAATTTTTGCGATACTCTGTGCAGGCTCAGCGAGCAGTACCAGGTGGACCCGGCCTATGTCCCTCTGGAATTGACAGAGAGCGCCTTCCTGGGGGATGAGCAGGGGATGTACCGGCAGTTGGAAATATTACAGAGCAAGGGATTTATAGCCTCTATGGACGATTTCGGCACGGGATATTCTTCTATGAATATGCTGAAAAACCAGGCCATGGATGAGGTGAAAGTGGATCAGACTTTCATAAGGGATCTGGAGACTAACGAGAAGAGCCGGATCGTGATACGCCATACGATCCGTATGCTTCAGGAGCTGGAGACGGATATCATTGTGGAGGGTGTGGAGACGGAGGAACAGAAAAAATTCCTGCTGGAATGCGGCTGCAAGGAGGCCCAGGGATATCTGTTTTATCGGCCTATGCCATGGCAGGATTTTGTGGCGTTGTTATGAGTATAATAATATTCAGGACCGCAGTCCATAGGTGGGCTGCGGTTTTATTATAAAGTTTCTGTAAATTTCGGCGGTATTTTTTTTATTAGCTATTGACAAATCAAACAAAAGAGAGTAACTTATGAAATACCCTATATAGGACGGGGATGAAAATCTGTTTCTCCCCAGGTATCTCTTTTTTTCAGGTGAATCTCCGATCTCGGAAGTTACCCATGATGTAGAGAATATATTGTCAGTGATTAGTACATTGATGCGTTGACGAATGCATGGATGTAGATGTCCGGTTCCCTTTTAAGCGCGCTAAAGGGTATGGCGGATTTTGAGAAAGGACAGGTGAGAATATTTTTACATGACTGAAACTATTCAGGCGGAAGACCTTTGGCCCATGCCGGCGGATGATCTTTCGGGGCTGCTGGGCAGACTGATTGACGACTATTCCACCAAAAAACAGCCCTCTTTGATTCAGATGAAAAAGGGACTGCTCGGCAGGGAGAGTTTTTTGGGAGAGGCTGCGGAGTACGCACGGCTCACTTATGGCATTTCTTCGCGGCAGGCAGACGAGCTGACCGGTCTGTTTGAGCAGTATATCTTTGGCTATTCCAGAATATCGCCTCTGATCGACGACATGGAGATATCGGATATCCGCATTGTCAGCCACGACAACATCCGTGTCAAAAAGAGCGGGCGGCGTATGGATGCAGGGATCAGCTTTCTGTCGGAAAAGGAATACAGACAGTTTGTGGATTATGTCGCCACAAAAAATCAGGTCAATATATCTAATCTTAACGCCATTCAACGATTCACGGATTCCGACAGTCACCCCGATTTCATCTTGCGTTTTACTGTCTCCATGCCCCTTGTAAACACATACAGTCAGCCCTATCTGTGTATCCGCAAGGTGCCGCGGAATTTTCCGGAGATGGAAGAACTGATAGACAGGGGAATGCTGAGCCGGGAACTGGCCCAGCTGCTGATATGCCGCTTTCGCAGAGGTTCCACGCTGATCTGCGGCGGCAATTCCTCCGGCAAGACCACGCTGCTGAACGCTTTGAAGGAAACCCTGCCGGATGATATGGCGATCCTGGTGACGCAGCAGGCGGATGAGCTGACCACCAAGCGCCACCCGGATATGATGTTTCTGCACTCGCTGCCGGGCAGCGGGGAGAGCCAGATCAGCTATGACCTGAAAAATATCAGTATTGCGGGGCTTACCATGGATGTGGACTTTTTTATCATCGGTGAGGTGAAAGGGGACGAGGCGCTGTATCTGCTCAACGCGGCGTATACGGGACAGCTCTGTGCCGCCACTATTCATGCTCCTTCCGCGGACCGGGCGGTGGACAAGCTGGTGGATTATGCCATGTACGGCAGCCGCTATTCCCGGGATGAGCTGATGAAGATGATGGAGTGCTTTACCACATTGGTGTTTATGGAAAAATATCGGGTAAAGCAGATATATGCAAACCGGGGATGGAGCCGGGAAACCAGGGAGATGAGATATGAACGGATATATGAAGATACTGCTGCTTGCGGAGTTGACGGTGGGGTTTACGGCCCTGTTTTGGTGGATCAGGCGGGGGAGTATCCTGCGTCTGTTATGGCACAGGGCTTATGATTCCCTGGAGACAGCCGCCGCCCGAAGGGTGCGGGACAACAGGCGAAGTCTGCAAATGCTCTGCGGAAAAAAGGGGTTTTGGCAGCGTATGGAACAAAGGCTGTTGTTCAGCGGCATCAGCAGCCGCTTTCCCTTTTTGACCCCGGAGATATGGATATCGCTCAATCTGGCGGCAGGCGCCGTAATATATTTTCTGGCGCTGCTCCTGGGGGCGTCCTGGCCCGGCGCTCTGGCGGCGGCAGGCGGACTGTGGCTGGTGATCTGGGCGGCTGTGAACTGCTGCATGGGGCGCAATTTCAGTGCAACGGACGAGAACATGATGAAATTTTTGGATTTTCTGGGAAACTACAGCATTACCTCCGGTGAGATCACCATGGTGCTGGGACAGGTCAGCCCCTATATGGGAGAACCGCTGAGAGGAGTGTTGGACGCCTGTTATTATGAGGCGCAGACCTCCGGTGACACAAGTATTGCGCTGCTGGCCATGGCGGAAAAGATCCAGCATCCCAAGTTCCGGGAACTGGTCCGCAATCTGGAGATCAGCCTGCGGTATTCGGCGGATCTGACAGTGCTGGTATCCCAGAGCAGACGGTCCCTTAGGGAGTATACCCGGATGCGGCAGGAGCGGAGGGCCTTGGCCAGAGAGGCCTGGGTGAATATGGTGATCCTGGGGGGCATGACGGCGGTGATCTTAAAGGCGATGGAAGCCCTGGTGGGCATACCGCTTGCCGAGATAATGCTGCGCACTCTGCCGGGAATCGGCGCATTGACCGTGATCGCCGTCATATTGCTGCTGTTCTACAGGCAGGTGAGGATGTTGGATTCATAAAGGAGAAGGAGTACAAAATAACATGGAATATATTACGATACATAGAATACTTCAGGGTATACAACTGACGGCGGCCCTTCTGACAGGGCTGGCCTGGGTTTGTATGTCTCCCCGAGGACAGACGGGAGAGGTGGTTCTGAAAGCTTATGACACTATCTGTATGCGGGCCCGTCAGAGAAAAGGCAGGTTGTGGGATTATGGGAAGTGGGAGAACTTTCTGCGGGTGAACGGTGCCACCTACCACTATGGGAAGTGGATAAACCCCGTGAGTTATCTGACCCTGTGCCTGCTGTTGGCGGGAGCCGGGTTTCTGATAGGACTGTCAGCGGCGGGTCTGCTGCCAGGGATAGCCGGAGCGGTGCTGGCGGCTTGCCTGCCGGGTATTCTGCTGGAGCGGATGAACCGCAGGGACAATGAAAATATGTTGACGGAACTGAATCTGATCTACAATGCGCTGGCCATACAGATCCGGGCGGGGGTTCATGTGACGGATGCCCTGGCCGAGCTGTACGGCAGTGTGAGACAGGAACGGCTCAGGGACGGGTTGCAGACATTGTCGGGAGATATTGTTATGAAAGCGGATATGGAGGAAGCCCTGGAGCGGTTCCAGGGGCAGTTTAACAACCGTTATATCGACTCCCTGTGTATCACCGTCATGCAGGCCATGGAGTCGGGGCAGGCGGTGGAACTGCTAACGGATATCGCCGACCAGATCAGGGATATGGAACTGACATTACAGGGGCGGCGCAGGGAAAAGCTGGACCGCAGCATCACCTTCTATCAGCTGGGGATATTTTCGGCGGTGATCGCGGTTGTGCTGTATGCCTGTGTGGAATATATGTTCGGAAACAATATGTTTTTAAAATGATAAAAAGGAGAGACAAAAAGATGGACAAATTTTATAAATTAAAAAACAGAATACATAGGGCGGCGGCAGGAAAGAGCAGCGGCATCGACGGCCTGCTGGTAACGGTGGGACTTTGTATCATTGCTCTGCTGCTCTGCGTTGTGATGAAAGACAAGCTGGAGTTGTTTATCGGTACGATCGTGGACGCGCTGACTGCCAAGGCCACATCGATCTTAGGTTAGGAGGCGGCCTGTGAGAGGAAAAAGGGAAGGGTCTGTCCTCGACTTTATGTCTGTCTGTATCTGTATACTTGCGCTGGCGGTGGTGGTGACGGCATATTTTTACTGTAGCGATCTGCTGCTGCGCAAGGGGCAGATCAGTCAGATATCCAGATGCTATATCCTCAAGATGGAGACTGTGGGATGCCTGACAGAGGCGGACAAGAACCGGATGCTGGAGGAATTGCAGGCTATCGGGCTGCAGGGCATCGACCTGACAGGAAGTACCGCGGCTCCCGTGGGATATGGAGACAATGTGATCCTGCGCATTCGGGGAAAACTGAGGGGAAGAATATGGGGGGAGGAGCATGATCTGTTTCGGTCGGTTTTTACGGCCCGTGAGGTGCCGGTTGAAGAAATGCGTATGTCCACCGCCAAACACTGACGGGGCCGGCAGGAGACGCCCGGCCCCCAAGGTCAGGCCGGGCCAGGTAGACGTGGTGGTATCCATGTTTTTCTTTCTGACGGTGCTGATCGTGGCCATGTTTCAGTATAAGATATACACCCTTATGACCGCCGGAGCGTATGTGGAGGACGCTCTGGCGGCCTCCAATCTGGCGTCGGCGCTGATCGATGTAAAAGAGTACGGCATAAGTCATACAGTGCGGATCGGGGATACCCGGGAGGCATTCAGTGTGTATAGCGACGCATTGTATTGTAATCTGGCGCTGGATGAGGAGGGATACAGCGCCAGAGAGGAGCTGTTGACAGGAAAAGTACAGATCCGCGAGTATATCGTATACAATGTGACGGATGGGGAGGTAGAGATCACCGTATATGACGGGGAGGGCAACTGTCTGCGCCAGGAGAGCGCCCGTCCGGGCAGTGTTCGGACGCCGGACGGCATCCCGGTAGAACATACCACGGTGTACAGCCGTGTGGGATTTCAGGTTATGGGACTTATGGGGCGGGGTATAGAGGCGGAAAAAGAAAAAAGTGTGGATATAGTGAGGTATGGAGAAGATGAATAGAAGAAAAGCAAGAGAGGAAAACGGCGGTACGGAAAAGCAAAGAAAAGGACTGCCGGGTATTATTCTGGCGGCTTTTGCGGCAGCCGCGGTCACATATATCGTGCTGCTCAATGTGGAGAAAAATGTTCTCAGCGCGTATGAAAAGGCCGGCTGCTGGACGCTGGCAGAGACATTGGATAAAGGCACCGAGATCTCGGAGGACAATGTGGACGCTCTGTTCTGCCAAATACAGGCGGATGTAAGGCATATCCCCCAGGAGGCAGTGGCAGATCCCCGGGCGCTGCTGGGAACTCAGGCGGCCATAACGATCCCCCGGGGCAGCATGGCCACATCGCCCATGTTCACTCTGTCCGGCCATTACCGGGCAGCCCTGGACCGTCCCGTGATCGCCGGGTGCAGGGCGGAAGATCTGTATCAGCTGGTCAGCGGTACGCTGCGGGGCGGCGACAGGATACATATCTACACTGTGGACGAAGAATTGGGGGAGACCTATCTGGTATGGGAGGATGTGATGGTGTATCAGGCGTTTGACAACGCCGGCAATCTGATTCCGCCCCAGGATACCGTATCTGCCGCAGCCAGGATCAATGTACTGCTGGAGGAAGGAACAGCGGAGCTTTTCTACAGTGAACTGTACAGAGGGTCCCTGCGGGTGGTCAAAGTATGGGAGTAAGAAAATTGCTGCTTTTGCTGCTGTGTTCGGCTTTCCTGGGGGTGTCGGTGAGGGTATATGCCGACGGCGGCAGACAGATCGAGTACAGTCCCGACGGCCTGGCTTTTACAACGGACAGAGGAGAAAGCTCCACCGTGTGGTATAGGAAAGGGACTGTGGTGCGCATACGGGACGAAAACGGGGAGCCGGAGCTTGAACCGGCGCAGGGACAACACCTGTATGAATGGAAACGTACGGATGAGATACCGATCTCCTACTGGCAGGTGGAACATCCGTATGGAAAGTGCATCCACACCGATTCGGAATATGCCACAGGTTTTCACGGAGTAAAGTACGGCCGAAAAAGATGCGGACGACAGTATTATTCCGGCTGGGTGCCCTATTGCCGGGACTGCGGGGAGAGCGCGGCGGATTTCCTGTTTTATATGAGCGCCGGCACCGCAGCCGGGATACGCTCTTTACAGCCGGGGACGGGATACTATTATTTGTGCCCATGGTGCGATAATCTGGAACAGGCCAGAGAGATCAGGCCCCATATTTGTAAAGCCATATCCGCCAACCGGTATGCGGTCGTCTATGACGGCAATGGCGGAAGCGGATACATGGTTCCCAGCACACATATGTATAATGATGCCACACTCTATGAAGGACGGGAGGTTACGCCCCAGACTACGCTGTCACTGTGCGGATTTTGGCGTATGGGCTACCGCTTTGACGGTTGGAATACGCAGGCGGATGGCACGGGGCAAAGCTTTGGAGACGGGGAGAGGATAGCGAATCTGTCGGCTGAGGAGGGAGGACAGGTGGTGCTGTACGCCCAGTGGACCAGAGCAAGATCCGTGCTGTATATAGATCCCGCAGGGGGCAGCTATGCCGGCAATACAGGGATCACGGTCCTGCCGGGGGATTATGGGAGTACCTGTCTGCTAAAAGAGGAGAGACTGACTCCTCCCGCGGGATACAAGGTGTCTTTCGACACCGGAGGCGGGGAGCCGGTGGAGAGTATCGTGGGTACAAAGCGGTTTCGCGAGTGGAGCTTATCATCGCCGACTCATGGGCGTATGGAGGGAAACATATATCACTATCTGGGAGATGACGGCGCGGAGGACCGGATCGCAGCCCTCTATACCCACCGGGATATTGTCCTGCCGGATGCGCGCAAAACAGGGCAGTCCTTCGGCGGCTGGTATTATGACCCGGAATGCACCAGACCGGCGGGAGGGGCGGGGGATGCCTTTACCCCGTCCAAAGACATAACTCTGTATGCCGGATGGGTGCAGCTACAGTTACAGGCTCGGAACAATTACAGCGCGGCCGGAGGCCGGGGAGCGGTAAATCTCAGCTGGAGCCAGCCGGATAACACCGATAAGAGCTATAAGCTGTATCAGCGCACGGAGGGAGAGCCATGGAGGCTGATCGGTTCCGCAGAGGACAGCGGTATGGGAACAGGGCTGTCCGTCCGTATGAGTTATACCGGGCGTCAGGGAATTTACAGGGTGCCTTACACCGGCTTTTATCAGCTGACCCTGACGGGTGCCCAGGGGGGCGGATACGGAGAATTTTGCGGGGGCAAGGGCGGCATGGTTCAGGGCATATTCTATCTGTCCCGGGATGAACGGCTTATCTATGAACTGGGAGGCTGTAGCGGATATTTGGGAGGAGGCGGAGCCACGGTCTACGGCGTAGGCGGAGGCCGCAGTCAGATATCCTCGGACCGACAGGGCATATTGATGATCGCGGGCGGAGGGGGAGGAGCCACGGGAATGGCGGACGGTATGCCGGGTGGCTCCGCTCAAAAAAATGTGGAGGGAAACGTGGGCGAGAGCGGACAGGCCGGAGGAGGCGGCGGATATAGGGGCGGCAGCGCGGGTATGTTGAGAGTTCACCGGCATGGGGAAGATTGCCGCCATCAGCATCAGGGAGACGCGGTACACGGAGGCGGATGTTATACCGTGGAAAAAGTTTGTGGCGGCAGCTCTTTCAGGCGGGAGAAAAGCGGTACAATATTTTATTACGGCAATAAAACGGATGACGGCAAGCTCTGTTTTTGCCCGCGTTGCGGCAGCTATAGCTGCCCCGGACATACGGATGACATTTTCCGGTATATATGTGCCGGATGCAACACGGACTATGGGCAGAGGGCACCATCCCGGTGTACCGCTCACGCGGGATATGAAGCGGGCTGCGGTCAGACCACGGCATATCATTGCAATATGGACCAGGGACAGGTATTGGTCTGTCTGCCGGCCTATGGAGGTTCAAGCTATATTAACGGAGAGGCAGGCAGCAGCTATTCACAGCGGGAGGGATGGCAGAGCGGCGACGGAACCCTACAGATTAAAGCCGTCGCTTTGGGATATCTGGATGAAAACCTGTTAAACGGCGCAGCGGCCCCGGACATGGGAAAGCCGGAGAAGATCGATGTAAATACGCTGCGGCTGGCGGCAGTGGATGAGAACAGAGTGCAAGTCTCTTTTGCGAGACCGGAGGATACGGGCACTGTCTATTATCACCGGGTAGAGTCCTATAAACGGGGAAGCGACCGGCGGCTGTGTGATTCCAATGTTACGGTAAACACATTGGTCACTCAGGTGCAGGGGTATCGCTATGTGGTGGATGACAGAGCGGGAACTGTGGTGGGGGAGTCACACCGATGGCACGGTGATATCAGCGAACGGCCCTCCTTGACCATTCCCATGGGGGAACAGCTGCAATATCTCCATATAGCGGCGCAGGACAGAGCCGGGAACCTGGGGGAGACTCTGCATATTCCACTGTCGGATCAGACAGTGATCGCCTGGCCGGTGAGGACGGACCAGATCAGGCTGGAGCAGGGAAACAATGTGTGGCCCGCCGGGGAAGAGAATCTCTATTATGTCAGAGGCGGTATGGGAGCACCTTTCCGTATCTCCTTTTCAGGCAGTCTGTGCGGACCTGCCAGAAAGGACTATCAGGTCACGCATCTGTATGTGGAATCCCAGGATATGAGCGTGGGGGCCGGGGAGGGGAGGCTGGGCACGGCGGTTCCTGCCAGAGAGGATATGGCATCCGGAAAATATACGTATTCCGGCGAACAGACGCAAAAGACTTCGATGGGAAATTCCTGCGTGAGAGATGGCGGTTATACCAGGATCTGGCGCAGTAACAGATGCAGGAATCTGGAGATAGTATGGGATCTGTATGTGCCGGAGGAATTGGACGGGCACCGAATCCGGCTGACACCCGTGGCGGCGGCTCAGAGCGGATACGAAAAGATTTTCTCCGATCACATCCAGGATATGCTGGGCAGTATCCGGGTCATAGCAGACGCCAGCAAACCTTCGATCTATGGCATGGAGAGCTTGGAGGCACTGGATATATTGGAGGAATGGGAAAACGGACCGATAGAGGTGGAGCTGACCGCTGCGGACCAGGGCAGCGGTCTGGCGGAATTCTATGTAGAAGTATACAATCAGGATAACGGCAGCAGCCGGAGATTCACCGACCAGGGAACGGGCAGCATCCATTTGACGCTGGCAGAGGAGGACGCGCTGTTTTGCGGTTCTTTTACGGTGATTGCCCATGCCTCGGACAACGTGGGGAATGAAACGGCAGTGAGCAGTGAAATGCAGGGGATTTCTCTGTATGTGGAACTGCGGCGGCGGCTGGAACCTCACGCCCCTGTGTTTAAAGCAGGGGAGAGCGGAGTTTTGACAATACATGCCACGGGGTATGTGGATCGTATAGAAGTGATCTTCCCGGAGAAGATGGCGGAGTCGGATACCTCTTTAAACAGGATCTATACCTATGAGGTGCCTGATTATATCGAGAAGGAGGAGCTTGAATTTATGATCCCGCTGGGAGTGCCGGAGACAGTTGGGGAGATCACGGTCAGAGCCTATAAACAGGACTCCCAGTTGGAACAGCATCCGCGGCTGGCGGTGCTGACAGTGGAAGGAAGCGTGTTGGATGAGTTGCGTACCAGGCTGAGAACAGGAGGGACGGATTAATACGAACATAGTATTTCTTGTGGGAATAGGAGGAGTGCAGTTGACCATGGCGCTGGCGGCGCTGCGATTGATCACGGTGCTGGACCCCAGGCACGGACTGAGGGCGGACAGATGGGCAGTGGCGATACTGCTGGTGGGATGCGGTACGGGAACGGGGTATATCGGGTATATATATGACGGGGAACCACCGGGAGTCCGGTTGGCCTATATGGTGTTGGCAGCCTATCTTACAGTGTGCAGTGTCACCGATGTTCAGACCTGCACGGTATATGATATCTTGCAGATACCTGCGGCCGCAGCGGGAGCGGCGCTGTGCTTCTGCCGCCCGGTGACGGAGCAGAGCGGGATGGGGCTTATCCTGTTCGGGCTGCTGCAATATCTGGTATTTATGCGACTGTACGGCCCGGGGGATGTGATGGCATTTCAGATATGCGCTCTTTATCTGGCGGCGGCAGGCGGAGACATTCTGACCATGCTGCTGCATATGGCGGCGGCCTTTACCACACTGGGGGCGGTTCAGGCCGTAAGGGGCAATATCAATAAGAAAGGGAACCTGAAAATACCGGTTCCCTTTCTTCCCTATATCGCCTGGGGCTTACTATGGTTTTTGTGAGTGTCCCCCAAGTCTGTGTACTCTTATGTAATATGCGGTGATGAGGATCAAGTCGGCACCCACCCAGGCCAGTACCTCGGCATAAAAGATGCCTTCCCGGCCCAGCAGCCGGGGCAGGGTCAGGGCACCGCCGGTCCGCATGACAAATTCCGCAATGCCTGAAACCATGGGAAGTACGGTATCCCCCATCCCCTGCAGGGAGGAGCGGTACAGGTGCAGCAGATAGAGAATCGGCAAAAAGACGCTCATGACAGCCAGGTAGTGGTAGGCGATATCCGTTGCCGCGGCAGTCTCCTGGGGGGTGCCCTTGATAAAAGAGCCCACAAGTACGCGCCCCGTCAGCAGCATCGTCACGGCGATGACCACCGATGTGGCCAGGGCGATTCCCACGGCGTGCCGCACCCCCATACGAATGCGTTCTTTCAGACCCGCTCCAAGATTCTGCCCCACGTAAGTGACCATGGCATAACCGTAGGAGGTGGCCGCGATCTCCAGGATACCATAGAGTTTGTTGGCCGCGGTATAGCCTGCTATAAAGACAACGCCATAACCGTTGACAATGGATTGTATCACCAGCCCTCCTACGGCAATGACGGTATTTTGAGCCGCCATGGGAGTGCCCAGGGAAAAGAGCTGCCATACGAGTTTGCGGCAGGGACGCAGATGCTTGGGCCGGATATGCAGCATTTCCATGCGCAGGATGACATGCAGACAGTACAGGGCAGCTACCGCCTGGGCAATCAGCGTAGCCACGGCAGCACCGCCTACTCCCAGGTCCAGACCGGCCACAAAGAGTATATCCAGCAGGATATTCAGCACAGAGGCGGCCACCATGGCATAGAGCGGAGTGCGGCCGTCTCCCAGCGCGCGCAGCAGGGAGGCCAGCAGATTATAGGCCATGACAACGGGGATACCGGCAAACAGTATCCGCAGATAGAACAACGCCATGGGCAATATGTCCTCTGGGGTGTCCAGCAGATGTAAGAGCGGTATTATCAGAGCCTGGCTCGCCACCTCGATAATGACGGCTGAGATGACAGAGAGCGTGACGGAAGCTCCCACAGTCTCTTTCAGTTCTTCTGTCTTTCCCGCGCCGAATTTTTGGGCGGCCAGAATGCAGAACCCCTGGGTGATACCGGTGACCAATCCCAGGATCATCCAGTTCAGCCAGTCGGAGGCGCCAAGCGCCGCCAGCGCGTGAACTCCCAGCACCCGCCCCACGATCAGCGTGTCCACCACCGTGTAGAGCTGCTGAAATATATTTCCGAACATCAGGGGAAGCGCCAGACCCAATATCAGTTTCCAGGGCTTGCCCGATGTCATGACCTGTGTGTTTTCAGACATGTTCCTCTTCCTTTCAGCAATATCCGCATATCGCATTTAGGCGATAGCGAAACTGTGATCATGCAAATACCAACTCGTCTCAGTTTAGAGTCCGCCTCGCTGCAAGTCAATGTATTTTCTTGTATAAATCTTGTATTTTCGGCTGTTTTTTGGTATGATGGTTAAAATATGCGGGTTCTGTGACGCCCATGGGAATGGGGAGACGGAGGAGAAATGATATCCATAAGTTTGTGTATGATCGTGAAAAATGAGGAGGCTGTTCTGGCCCGCTGTCTGGACAGTGTGGCCGATCTGGTGGACGAGATCATTGTGGTGGACACAGGCTCCACGGACCGTACCAAAGAGATTGCCGCAAAGTATACGGACAGGGTGTACGATTTTGGGTGGATTCATGATTTCAGCGCAGCCCGCAACTATGCTTTTTCCCTGGCGACCTGTGAGTATATATACAGCGCGGACGCCGATGAAGTGCTGGACGGGGAGAACAGGGAACGGTTTCGCGTATTAAAGGAGCATTTACTGCCCGAGGTGGAGATCGTGCAGATGAAATACGGTAACCAGCTACAATTCAATACGGTCTACAACTATGACGAGGAATACCGTCCCAAGCTTTTTAAAAGGCTGCGGCAGTTTTCCTGGATAGAGCCGATCCATGAGACTGTGCGGCTGCAGCCTGTGATCTATGACAGTGACGTGGTGATCACCCATATGCCCATACAGGGACATGGAGGCCGGGACCTGGCCAATTTTGAACGGCAGGTACAGGAGGGCCGCAGACTCTCAAGACATTTACATAATATGTATGCAAGAGAACTGTTGACCGTGGGCGAACCGCAGCATCTTATGCGGGCCTGCGCCTGTTTTGAGGACTCGGTGGAGGACCCGGAGCGAAGCGGTGAGGAATTGCTGGAGGCATTCTGCGTACTGAGCCGGGCCTATCGGGTACAGGGAGATGCTCTGGGATTTTTTAAATATGCAATGAAAGCCATGGCCACAGGGGGGTGTTCGGAGCTTTGCCTGGAGCTGGGACTTTTTTATGAGCAGGACTGTCAGGACCCGGCGGAGGCTGCCATGTGGTATTACAACGCGGCCTACGAGGCGGAACCGGTGCTGATCCTGGAGAGCGGCAGGACACAGGCTCTGGAGGGATTGATACGCTGCTGCCGGCAGACGGGACAGGAGCGGCAGGCAGAGGAGTATGAGCGGCAGCTAAAGGAGAGTACTGCCCTGATGGCACAGGCGAAACCGTAGCCCGCGCCGCATGAGGAGTATTACGGGCAGAACCGGAAAAAGAGTAGACGAACGGCGGCCGCGGTGGTATGATGTTACTTGTTCGGCAGGAGCGCCTGCGCGGACAGATAGACCGACAATAGGCAGACAAGGAGACGACATGAGATGAAATGGGAGGAAAATGCCCGTAAGATAGTGCCCTATGTACCGGGGGAGCAGCCCGATGTTCCGGGGATGATAAAGTTAAACACCAACGAATGCCCCTATCCCCCGGCTCCCGGAGTGCAGGAGGCCATTTGGGCCATGCAGAGCCGGGATCTGCGGCTGTATCCCGATCCTGACGCCCGGGTGCTGGTGGAGGGACTGGCGGATTATTATGGTCTGAAAAAGGAGCAGGTGTTTGTGGGGGTAGGCTCGGATGATGTGCTGTCCATGGCATTTCTGACGTTCTTTAACGGGGATAAGCCCATCCTGTTTCCGGATGTCACCTACTCTTTTTATGATGTCTGGGCAGATCTGTACCGGATTCCATATGAGACCTGCGGGCTGGACGAGGAGTTTCATATTCGCCCGCAGGATTATAAACGCCCGAACGCAGGAGTGATATTTCCCAATCCCAATGCGCCAACCGGGGTGTATGAACCGCTGGAATTGGTGGAGGAGATCCTGGAGGCCAATCGGGATGTGGTGGTGATCCTGGACGAGGCCTATATTGACTTCGGAGGAAAAAGCGCGCTCCCCCTGATCCATAAGTATGGCAATCTGCTGGTGGTGCAGACTTTCAGTAAGTCCCGGGCTATGGCGGGTATGCGTATCGGTTTTGCCATGGGTGATGAAAAACTTATTAAATACTTAAGCGATGCCAAGTTTTCCTTTAATTCTTACACTATGAATCGCCCCACGCTGGCGTTGGGAGTGGAGGCTCTTAAGGACAAAGCCTATTTTGAGGAGATCACCGGCAGGATCGTGATTACCAGGGAGCGGGTAAAGGGTGAACTTAAAAAACTGGGTTTTACATTCCCGGATTCTCTGACCAATTTTATCTTTGCCACTCATGAGCGTATTCCCGGGGCGCAGATCTTTCGGGCGCTGAGAGAACGCAATATCTATGTGCGTCACTGGGACAAGCCTCGGATATCCGATTATCTGCGGATAACGGTTGGAACAGACGAAGAGATGGATACTTTGCTGTCTTTTCTGAAAGAATATATCCAATAACAATATATCCAAGTAAGTATATATCGGATAAATTTGTACAGATAAAATGTATCAAAAGAGGAGAAGAAAATGCTGAAACACTATTTAATGATCTTTTTTATTTCCATGGTCCCTCTGATCGAATTGAGAGGTGCAATTCCTTACGCTGTGGGTTTTGAACTTCCACTGCTGCCCAGCTATATAATCTGTATTCTGGGCAATATGCTGCCGGTGCCCGTTATTTTTCTGTTTGCCAGAAAAGTGTTGGAGTGGGGCGCGGACAAGCCGTTGATCGGCAAGTTTTTCACGTTCTGTCTGGAAAAGGGGCACAAAGGGGGCGTAAAGCTACAGCAGAAAGCCGGAAAAGGCCTGTTCCTGGCTCTGCTATTGTTCGTTGGTATCCCCGTGCCCGGAACCGGGGCCTGGACCGGCACTCTGGCGGCCAGTCTGCTGGATATGGATTTTAAGTCCAGCGTCATCGCGGTGCTGCTGGGAGTGGTGTTGGCAGGCGTGATCATGGGACTGCTCAGCGCGGGAGTGTTCGGTGCCATAGGATTGGCGGCCTAAGCGGCGCGGAGGTGATGACGGTGCGGGCATATTCGGATTTTGCCAGAGTGTATGACGAACTCATGGATAATGTGCCCTATGGGGCATGGTGTGATACTGTCTCGGCTCTGATCCAAGAGTACGGTATCAGCAGGCCGGTTGACAGTGACGGAGCCGGTCAGGAGGAATCCTCCGGGGAGGAGACGCGGCTTCAATCCGAGAGGAACCTGGTGCTGGACCTGGGCTGCGGCACAGGCACATTGACGCGGCTCCTCCGCCGAAAGGGCTATGATATGATAGGAGTGGACAATTCTCCGGAAATGCTGGGAATTGCCATGGAAAAAAGCGAGGAGAGCGGCGGGATATTGTATCTGCTGCAGGATATGCGGGAGTTGGAGCTGTACAGTACGGTGGGCACGGTACTCTCTGTCTGCGACTGCCTGAACTATCTGCTGGAAGAGGAGGACCTGCTGCGGGTATTTCGGTTAGTGAACAATTATCTGTATCCCGGCGGACTGTTTCTGTTTGACTTCAACACGGTATATAAGTATAGCCAGGTCATAGGGGACACGGTCATAGCGGAAAACCGGGAGGACTGTAGTTTTATATGGGAGAATTACTACCACCGCCGGGAGGAGATCAACGAGTATGATCTGACAGTGTTTGTACAGGAGGATGGAGAACGGTTCCGGCGTTTTACTGAGAACCATCTCCAGAGAGGGTATACGCCGGACAATATGCGCAGTCTGGTGGAGCAGGCGGGAATGCGGGTGATTCGGCTGTTGGACGCGGACACGCTGGGCGAGGTAACAGAGCGCAGCGAGCGGGTGTATATGCTGGCCAGAGAGCAGGGGAAACAGTTACGGCGGGGTGATTCGCTGCCATAGGCCGGCGGTTGGCTATACCCGGTTTTGGCTGGCGGAGGAAAGAGAAAAGGGGCGTAAAGGTGAACGACAATAAAGCATATAAAGACTATATAGTACGCGCCACGGCCGCGGGGACACAGATCCGGGCATTTGCGGCTACCACCAGGAATCTGGCGGAGGAGGCCAGGCTGGCGCATAATACCAGCCCTGTGATGACGGCAGCTCTGGGACGTCTGCTCACGGCGGGAGCCATGATGGGGATTATGCTGAAGGGCGAGAAAGATATGCTGACGCTGCAGATCCGGGGAGAGGGACCGGGAAGAGGCCTTACAGTGACGGCGGACAGCGGAGGTCGGGTCAAGGGGTATCCTCTGGTGCCGGATGTGATCCTGCCTGCCAATTCCATGGGGAAACTGGATGTGTCCGGAGCCATGGGAGAGGGAATATTGAGTGTGATCCGGGATATGGGTCTGAGAGAGCCCTATGTGGGTCAGACCCCTCTTCAGACAGGCGAGATCGCGGAGGATCTTACCTATTATTTTGCCACTTCGGAGCAGATTCCGTCCAGCGTGGGGCTGGGGGTATTGATGGAACGCGACAACACGGTAAAACAGGCGGGAGGTTTTATCCTGCAGCTGATGCCGGATACCGAGGAGGAGGTCATTGCCAGACTGGAGAAGAATCTGTCCGGCATTTCCTCTGTGACTACGATGTTGGAGACTGGAAATATGCCGGAGCAGATCCTGGAGATTTTGCTGGAAGGTCTGGATGTGGAATTCACGGACACGGTGGAACCCGCGTTCTTCTGCGGCTGCGACAAGTCCAAAGTGGAAAAGGCGCTGATCAGTATCGGTGAGGGTGAGCTGCGGGAGATGATCCGCGAGGGCAGGGAGATAGAGGTGAACTGTCAGTTCTGCAACCGGCATTATCTCTTTTCCGTGGAGGAGCTGAAAGGTCTATACGCAAAAGCGCAAAAAGCGCGCCTTAAAAGCTAAGGCTGCGCTTTTTCCAGAGAATTGCGGATGGCTTCCAGCAGTACCAGGGAAGTATATTTGCTGTCGGTATCGTATTTAAGGTTCTCCAGCGACTGTTGCTCACAGATCTGAGCCGTCAGGGAGTCGAAGGCAGGTTGGAGCAGGGGATACATAGTGGTCACTGCATCGCTGAGATTCACCAGCTGTATGGAGGTGATGGTATCCCGGTCAACCATGACTTCCACATTCATGGTCTGATCGCCCAGAACCAGTTCCGTGTTGTACACGCCGGGTATGTAGAGTGAGGCTGCGTCGGAAACGGGCGATGTTCCGTCCGGGACGTCGCTGCCGCCGGGGCTTTCCGTTCCTGTGGGAGCATCGGGCTGGGTGGAATCTTCTTTATCCGGAAGTAACATCATGACCAGCAGCACCACAAACAGGATGCCCAGCACGGCAAATATTCCGGTATAGATCAGTTCTTTCATATGGAGGACCACAATTTTCGTCTTTGCGCTCATGTTATGCCTCGCTTTGCTCGTTGTTAATATAGGTTATGCTTTAAAAAAAGTGTTTATGACGGAAAAGGGGTTTGCATTTTTTAAAAAAAGAGATTATTATGAGTAGAGAAAAGGGGGGGCGTGGATATGAAGTTTACCAAGATGCATGGATGCGGCAACGACTATATATATATTGACGGAGCGGCGTGGCAGATCCCTGGAAACGACAAGCCGAAGGTGGTGCGCTTTTTGAGCGACAGGCATTTTGGCGTGGGAGGAGACGGCGTTATCTTCATCAATCCCAGCGATGAGGCCGACTTTGAGATGGAGATGTACAATGCCGACGGCACCAGAGCGGAGATGTGCGGTAACGGAATACGCTGTGTGGCCAAATATGTATATGACAAGGGGCTGACGGATAAAAGGCAGCTGTCCGTTGTCAGCGCGGGACAGGTCAAATATCTGGAGCTGGAGACGGATTCAGAGAATAAGGTGTCCCGGATAAAGGTGAATATGGGACGCCCTGTTCTGGAGCCGGAGCAGATTCCGGTGGCGGTTTCAGGCGGTCAGGCTGTGAATGTTCCCATCTGTGTGGAGGGACTGGAGTACCATATGACCTGCGTGTCCATGGGGAATCCCCATGCTGTGATATTTGTGGACGGGACGGAGGATATGGAGCTGGAACGGATAGGGCCGCAGTTTGAGCACCACGAACTGTTTCCCAGACGTACCAATACGGAGTTTGTGCAGATCGTAGACAGGCGGCATGTGAAGATGCGCGTATGGGAGAGAGGTACAGGGGAAACTCTGGCCTGCGGAACGGGATGCTGTGCCACGGTGGTGGCCTGCGTGCTGAACGGACTGACGGACGATCAGGTGACTGTCAGCGTACTGGGAGGCGATATAGAAGTTGCCTGGGACAGGGAGCGGGATCTGGTATATATGAGCGGGCCTGCAGTCACTGTATTTGAAGGCGAGGTAAATATAGATGTTTAAGGTAAATGACAACTTTTTAAAGCTGCCGGGGAGCTATCTGTTTTCCACCATCGGTAAAAAGGTAAACGCTTACGCTGCCGCCCATCCCCACAGGAAGATCATCCGTCTGGGGATCGGGGATGTGACACAGCCTCTGGCACCGGCCATTGTCAAAGCGCTGCACGGCGCGGTGGAGGAGATGGGAGACGCGGCAACATTTCGGGGATATGCGCCGGATCTCGGCTATGAGTTCCTGAGAAATGCCATTGCCCAAAACGATTACAAGGCCAGGGGCTGTGATATCAGTGCGGAGGAGATTTTTATCTCCGACGGAGCGAAATGTGATTCCGGCAATATCCAGGAGATTTTCAGTCTGGATAACCGGATCGCGGTATGCGACCCGGTCTATCCCGTGTATGTGGATACCAATGTGATGGCGGGGCGCACCGGCACTTATGACCCGCAAAAGGAGATATGGAGCAATGTGATCTATATGCCCTGTACCCAGGAGAACGGCTTTGTCCCCGAACTGCCAAAGGAGACGCCGGATATCATTTACCTGTGCTTTCCCAATAATCCCACGGGTTCCGCGATCACCGGAAGTCAGTTGCAGGAATGGGTGGACTATGCCAACAGAGTGGGGGCCGTCATCATCTATGACGCGGCCTATGAGGCGTATATATCTCAGGAGGATATACCTCACAGCATCTATGAGTGCCGTGGCGCAAGAACCTGTGCCATTGAGCTGCGCTCGTTTTCCAAGAACGCGGGTTTCACCGGCCTGCGTCTGGGTTTCACCGTAATCCCTAAAGAGCTGAAGGCAGGAGAAGTGAGCCTGCACGGCCTGTGGGCAAGACGCCACGGCACCAAGTACAACGGCGCTCCTTATATTGTGCAGCGCGCCGGGGAAGCAGTGTACTCTGACGAGGGAAAGGCACAGCTGCGGCAGCAGGTGGCATATTATATGAAAAACGCCGCGTATATTTATCAGGGGCTTAAAGATGCGGGATACACGGTGTCCGGCGGAGTGAACGCTCCCTATATCTGGCTGAAAGCGCCCCGGGGTATGAGCAGTTGGGAGTTTTTTGACTTTTTGCTGGAGAACGCCAATGTGGTTGGCACGCCGGGCTCGGGTTTCGGCCCCAGCGGAGAGACGTATTTTCGCTTGACAGCCTTTGGCAGCTATGAGAATACGGTGGAGGCAGTGGAGCGGATCAAGGCGCTGTAGAGGGCGGCATTATGGATATACTTGACAGTAGAGCCAGAATTTGAGGAAAGGAGGAAACCGGAATGAAGTATGAGAAGGATTATCTGACAGGATTGTGGACCCGCCAGGCAATGTATACTTACTATCAGGAGCTTGATCTGGGCAGCCTGATTCATTTTATGTTTTTGGACGTGGATAATTTCAAGATAGTCAATGATATTTACGGACATAATCAAGGAGACGCGCTGTTAGTAAATATAGCCGGTATCCTTCAAAAGAGTGCTCCCATGGCCCGTGCGGTGAGGATGGGCGGAGACGAATTTGTACTGGTCTTTCCAAGGGAGGTCAGCCGGGAGGAACTGTGCGCGATCGCCGGAAAGATCATTGAGAGGGTGCGAAACAAAGAAGGCGCGGAGCAGATCCTGACCAATGTGTCCATGAGCATTGGTATCCTCTATGACGAAGAGGTGGGGGAAACGCTGGAGGAAACGCTGCTTAAGAGCGATATGGCCATGTACCATGCCAAAGACAACGGCAAGGGCCGGTATGTGGTGTTTAACGATATAGCGGAGCTGGTGTTGGGCGAGCTGGAGATGGAGAAGAGACAGCAGCAGGCGTTGGAGAACAGGGAATTTGAGGTGCGCTATGTGCCCATTGTCATGGCTCAGACCCCCAGACTTCATATGGCGCAGGCATATCTGGTATGGAACATGCCGGACGGCCGGTGCAGGGGACAGGAGGAATTCCTGCCGCTGTTCATCAAAAACGGTTTCGCTGCAGAGCTTAACGCCTGGGTCATAGAAAGGGTGTTGCAGGATATCTGCGTTTTTAGGGAAAAAAAGGAAAAGCCGGACCGGGTAGCGGTGCGAATCTCGCGTCTGCAGCTGATGAACGGCAATCTTTTGTCCTGGCTGGAAGAGTTGACGCGTACTTATGGGGTGAAGGCCGAAGAGCTGGAACTGGAGATAGAAGAATCCGCTTTTTCCATGCGGGGCAAAGAGGAGATGTTTGCCAATATAGAGGCGTTGCACAGGTGCGGTTTCTATATTTCGTTCACGGGAGTGGGACTGGATTTCGGCAGCCTGCGCTACTGGGATATGCTGCCCATCGACACGCTGAAATTCCAAAGAGAGTATATGCGGCATGCATTTTCCAGCCACAAGGGCCGCAGGATCATGAAGACACTGATGGCTGTGGGACGGGAACTTAAGATGGATATTGTGGCTGACGGCGTTGGTTCCCGGGAAGACATCATGTATCTCATCGAGTGCGGCTGTAATGCCGTGGGTGGAGACTATTTTTCAAAACCCATGAATGTGAAGGAATTTCTGGAGTATGTGAAATTGAATCTGCGTACGGAAATGCGTGTGACGGAATTTCCTTTCTGGACGGATTATGCCGCTGTGGACGGCATTATTCGCGCCGTTCCGTTCGGCGAGGGGATACATCTGACGGAGGGGATCAGCGCCAACTGGGGAGGCGTGTTGTTTGACGGCGGGGACGTACGGCAAAATGTGCTGGAGTTGCCCCCGGAACTGCTGGCCAGCGATTCCTATACCATATGTATGTGGATCAAACCTCTGGAGTTAAACGGTTGGAGCAGCGTATTGTATGCCCGGTACAATAACGGTTTTATGTCCATGGTGCCCTATTCGCCGGATCATTCCACGGTATATCGGGTGCACCAGGACAATTTTGTTGCTCAATTCCATGATATTTTAGTTCGGATGATTCAGAAAAATAAATGGAGTTTTCTGTGCGTGACTTTCGATGCTTTTACATGTGTGGGCCGCCTGTATCTAAACGGCCGGCTGGCCGGAGAGACGGAAGATGTACCACAGTTGCCCGCCTGTAAACAGATTCTGCTGGGGGGCGATCCATTTCAGAAATCTTTCCGCGGATATGTGTCCGGCCTGGTGTTTTGCGACAGCGTGATGACGGAAACAGAGATTGGAGATATATATAACGACTTTTGCAAGGACCCCGGTTTTGTGGGAGATAAAGAAGAATTCTGGATAGAGGGAAATATGCAGGACAATAAATAGGGGGGAGTCCCCCTATTTATCGTGTCTGATCACATCCGCGTATTCGGCTCCGGAAGCGGCGAGCAGGTCTTTTGGAGCAAGCTCGATCTGGCAGCCCAGGCGGCCGCCGCTGACGGTCACAGCGGGTAAATGCTCGGCGGAGACATCGATTCGGGTCACATACTGCTTTTTCATGCCGATGGCGGTACAGCCGCCGCGGATATAGCCTGTGACAGTATTAATATCTTTTACGTGGATCATTTCCACGCTCTTTTCCCCTACGCTGCGGGCTGCGGCTTTTAAGTCCAGTTCCCGGTGGATGGGAATCACAAAAACAAAATAATCCCGCGCGCCTTTGGTCACCAGAGTTTTGTATACCTTTTCATAGGGCAGTCCCAGTTGGTCCGCGATCTTCAGCGCGTCAACAAATTCATCGCACTCGTAAGTAAACTGCGTAAAGGGGATCTTCATAGATTCCAATATCCGCATGGCATTGGTCTTGCTCTCTTTTGTCTTGGACATGTTTCTCCTCTTTCTGACTGTGTCTGTCAATATATAATACGGTATCAAGTATAGTCTGGAAGAAGGAGGGTGTCAAGTCCGGTCAGGGTGTATTCAGCAGTATAAATTGTGTAATATATATAGTAAATATGGCCTTATTGCTGATATAAAGCGGCGGGATAGCCATAGAAACTTTAAACAGCATATTTCCGAAAGGCGCACTAAGTGATATCCGGGCGCCGGATACCATTCGCCAGAATCGTGTACATGCAGGGAATATGCGTATCTCTAATAAGGAGGCAAATAAATATGGCACTGATTCAAATGACGTATCTCTCCATGGCGCTGCTGCGCACTGTGGAGGTACAGGTGATCCTTCCCGTGGACAAGATGAATCTTGTTCCGGGCATGCAGAAGGAGAAAAAGTATAAGACGCTGTATCTGCTCCACGGACTGTTGGGCAGCAATGTGGACTGGATTTCCGGGACATGTATCCAGAGGTGGGCGGAGGCTAAGAATCTGGCGGTGGTCATGCCCAGCGGGGAAAACTCGTTTTATTTTGATCACGCCCAGCCCAACAGCGCCTACGGCGCTTTTGTTGGACAAGAGCTGCCCGCCATGATGAAAAAGACTTTTCCGCTCTCTGCCCGGCGGGAGGACACGTTTATCGGAGGACTGTCCATGGGAGGCTATGGAGCCCTGCGCAACGGGCTGAAATATTGCGATACTTTCAGCCATATCATCTCTCTGTCTGGCGCGTGTCACATCTTTGAGGAAAAAGGGCATGGTCTCTTTGGAGCGCTGGCCTGCTTTGGAGATAGAAAGAAGGCAGAGAAAACGGACCTCAATCCGAAGATTGCCTTTGATAATGCCAGAGAGAAGGGATGCGTGCCCAAAATCTATATGTCCTGTGGCCTTGAGGACGGTCTGCTTGTCCCAAACAGGAAATTGAAAGAATACTTTGAAAAGCAAGGCGCGGAACTGACATATGTGGAGACTGCGGGAGGACATGATTGGGATTTTTGGAACAGCCAGATTCATGAAGCTATTGATTGGCTGCCGCTGGAGTCGGAGTCCCGGGGAATCAGTAGCGGTCATGTGACAGATCAGACAGAATAATACCGAAAAGAGTAAAAAACACTTGACATTGACGTAACGTAAACCCCTATACTGTATGTACGGGAGGGGATGGTCTGCGAAATGCAAAAAAGGTATACAGCCGGGGAGCTGGCCCGGTGGGCGGGGGTATCCGCCCGGACGATCCGGTTTTATGAGGAAAAAGGTATCCTGCGGCCCAGGGAGCGGTCGGCGGAGGGGTATCGGTTATATGACGACAGCGCCGTCCTGCGGCTCCAGGAGATATTGATGCTGAAGTATGTGGGACTGTCTCTGGAGGAGATTCAGCAGATTCTGGGGCAGGGAGAACAGATGTCCGCTACCCGGCTGCTGGAGCGTCAGAAGGAGATGGTTTTGGAAGAGCGCCGCCGTCTGGATCATATTTTGGAGACCATTGACCGGGCCCAGCAGCACTGCAGGGCGGGGCAGCTGCCCGTTTCCCAATTTGCAGAGATCATGCAGCTGGTGACAAAGAACCAGCAGGCAAACTTTCGCTATGGTCTGTATGAGCGCTATGGGACCAGCGGACAGAGATGGCATGAGTGGCTGTTCGATCAGCTGCGTTTAGAGCCGGGGATGAGGGTGCTGGATGTGGGTTGCGGCCACGGGAACATTTGGCGTGGCGGATGGCATGGGATTCCCCGGGGATGCGGTATTACCCTGCTTGATAAAGAGCCCCAGGGACTACAGTATCTGCGCGAAATATACCAGGAACGCTGCGGGGAGCTGGCAGCAGGGGTAAAGCTTACTTTTTTGCATGATGACGCGGAGAGCTGGCAGTGCCCGGCGGAGGCGTATGATCTGATATTGGCGGTACACCTGTGGAATTATATTCGGGATAAGAAACGTCTGCTTTACAGATTGCATCGGGGGTTGGTTGAGGGGGGCAGATTGATGTCCACATTTACTTCTCAGGTCTCTGTTCAGGATGTAAACAGGATATTGGAGCCTGTGTTGGGCAGAAGGGTGCTGGGAGCGTACGAGGAACGTAAACAGGCCTTGACGGCGCAGATGGAGGAGTTGTTTGACGCGGAATTTTCAGGAGTGTCCCGGATGACTTTCCACAACTGTCTGCGGATCGCACAGCCAGAGGAATTGCTGCAATATCTGTGCGGCCTGGACGGTGAACTGGAGACCCGGATCAGAGCGAAGGAGCAGGAAGTAAGAAAATATCTGTGGGAATTGACCCTGCGGGGACAGACGCCGGAGATTGGTACAGAAGGGCATTGTTACAGCTGCGAGTAATGTATAACACAGTGCTTGAATGTGGGAAAGGATTGGTGAGAGGATGATACCTACAAGGGAGAAAGCGGAGGAATTGTTGCGGGACGGGGAGGCATGCAACCCCGGTATGTGGGCGGATCACAGCAGGGCGGTTGCCATGTGCGCGGAGAAGATCGCGGCAGCCTGTGGGGACATAGATACGGAAAAGGCTTATGTGCTGGGACTGCTTCACGATATCGGACGCAAGTTTGGAGTTAAGCATATGGGGCATATTTATGACGGATACCACTATATGACGAAACTGGGGTATGACGAGGCGGCGCGGGTCTGCCTAAGCCACTCTTTCAGCATTCAAAAACTGGAGGACTACATAGGCAAATGGGATATTACCCCCGAGCAGCAGCAGGAGCTACGCGGGCTGCTGGAGGAGATGGTATACGACGACTATGACAGGCTGATCCAGGTCTGCGATTCTCTGGCGGGAATCACAGTGGTGAAAATGGAAGAGCGCATGGAGGATGTGAAACGGCGCTATGGCGGTTATCCCCAGGACAAATGGGACATGAACCTGGAGCTAAAAGGATATTTTGAGGAGAAAATGCGGCAGGACATCTATACAGTTGTAGGGTTAGGAGAGTGAGCGGACTGAACAATATCGGTACGGCTTGACGGACAGATATTGTTCATGAGTCCTGTGTACTGGCGGTGGATTATGACCTGGACTTTCTGTATATGAAGAAACACCCGGATTTTAAAGCCTTTCAGATATATGAGAATGCAGAAGGTTTTGTGAACCGCTATATGGATGTTTTTGCAAAAGACGCCTTTGACAGTCGCGGCAGTATATCGTTGGGTTTTACCGTGGTGGCCGGGAGGATATCGAGAGGGAGTATACCTATCTGAACGAGGCTCAGGCGGAGCGGTTTGTTGAGGACTGTGTGGAGGCAGTGTTGGATAAATTAAAGGGGATATTGGAGGAGAGATGAGACAGGATCATATGGAATTAAACGGAGAAGAATCCAGCCGGGAATGCTATACAATCCTGGTGGCCGGGATTCCGGCGGCCGGTAAGAGCGTACTGGCGGAGAGACTTTCCGCTCATCTGGGACTGCCCTGGTTTTCCAAAGACAGTATCAAAGAAGGACTATATGATACTATAGGATTCAGATCCCGGCAAGAGAAAGTAAAATTGGGTATAGCCAGTACGGAAGTGCTGTACTATTTGGCGGAGCAGATGATGCGGTGCCACAAGCCCTTTATTTTGGAGAACAATTTTGAGGCAAGTTCCCGGCAGGGGCTTGCGGAGCTGCTTGCACGCTACGGATACAGGGCGTTGACTCTGCGTCTGACAGGAGACTATGCCTGTATCTACCGGCGCTTTGTCCAGAGGGAAAAAAGCAGCGGACGGCATCCCGGCCATGTGACAAACAGCAGTTATTCCAAAGACAGCGGTGCCGCTCCAAGCCCAACCGTCACCTTGGAGCAGTATGTTGCCGCGATTCAGAGCAGAGAGATGGACAGTTTTTGCATGGAGGGTTCTGTTATTACGGTGGATACAACAGATTTTTCCAAAGTGGACTATGAAGCCGTCTATAGGGAAGTAAGAGAATGGCAGAATAGAGCTGTCCTATCCAGAGCATGCAACTTCGACCAAATTCTTCATTCAGAGTAAATATGCTTCCAAGGGGATTCCCTGTATTCCTATATAAGCAGGGATTAATCCCAATCCTCATGTCCATGCAAGGCTGATCAGAAAGAACACAGTCAACGGATGGAATCTAACTCAATTACCAATTGATTTTGTAAATAGGGATGCAAAGAAATGTTTATTGAACCCCCTATATCGGGATGATATACTTTAGTCATAGCCAAAATAAACAATATTCCCTATTGGCGGAGGGCATGGCCGCAAGAAAGTCTGCTGCCAGGAGTCTCAGAAAGGCTGGATGCTGTATGTTAGACAAGGAAGAGATTGGTAAGAGAATTGCTTTTTATAGAAAGGAGAAGGGGATCACGCAGAAGGAACTTGCCGATTCCCTGCATATCACATATCAGGCCGTCTCCCGATGGGAGCTTGGAAAGAGTCTGCCCACTGTGGAGATGTTCTATGAGATCTCCAACCTGTTGAATGTAACGGTGGATGCGCTGCTAAATGAGAATGATTGGAAAAACAGATCTATCTCCTACCGGGAATCGGGGCTTGATTCAAACAGGCTGCATGCCCTGAAAGAGGAGATCATGCAGTTTAATTCAACGGACGAAAATATTTTATCCGCTTATTATGCAGACGCATGTCTGTTTCAAATGGATACATCACGGATGCGGGAACCGGTATATTCCTGCATTACCTGCGTTCCGGGTTCCAAGGAGAGACTGGCTAAGGAGTACGGCTATAATCAGGAGGTATGCGCGGACGCGGCTGCCAGCGCTATGAACTACACACTACAGCATGGCGTAAGCCCCATGATCTTAAAAGCGATAGTGATCTGCGGAAATTACGACCGGGAGCAGCTCTGTCTGATGGCGCAGGCTTTCCGCAGAGTGTGCGAGAAAAACGGAGTTTCTTTTACTGGAATGGAGATAGCTGCCCAGCCCATAAACTACGGCTCGCAGGAGTATGAGCTGAGCGCCACTGTGGTGGGAGTGCAGGATAGAGATAAACTGCTGACCGGAGAACAGGTGAGAGAGGGGGATGTACTGATCGGCATTAAGACAGAGGGCATAGACGGAACCAATTTTCCCTTCGTTAAGATATTGCTGGATAAAAATCCCGAGTTGTATCACGCCAAAATAGACACCGACAGATTTTTTCTGGATGAACTGATGAAGGCCAACACGGCGTTCGTAAGGGAGATCGCCGCATTGCAGGAGGAGGGATATCTGCACAAAGCCTTTCGGATCGGCAACGCCCTGCTAAATCACAGATGCTGGCAGGAGGTCCCGGAGGGCCTGGGAGTGTGTATCGATCTGTCGACCATTCCTGTCCTGCCCCTGTACCGCATTCTGTTTGAGCAGGAAAGAATCGGAGAAAATGTGTTTTACCACCATTTCAACATGGGTATAGGCATGGTGGTGGCCGTGCCGGAGAAACATTGGGAGGAGGCCGTGAGTGTGATCCGGCGGTTCTCCCAATGCTGGCGCATCGGACAGGTGGAAAGGGGTGGCCACAAGGGTATAAAGGTCTGGAGCAGGGGGAGGATACGATGGTAGAGGCAGAACACACCGATAAAGCGGTTTTGACACAGATCATAAAGTATGTGCGCAGGCATCGGTGTCTGATATTTATGGCTCTGTTGGCAGGCGCGCTGTGTGCCGGATGCGGAGTGGCCGGTTCCGAACTGTTGCGGCGTGTGGTTGACGGGATGGAGGCGGGAACTTTGCCTGCCATTGGGCGGCTTCTGCTGCTATGCGGAGGATTGCTGGCAGTCGGGGCCGGGTCGGCCTGGGTCACACGCTATACTTCCGGAAGTGTGGCCACCAGGATTCTCCGGGAAGTAAAGGATGACGCCGCGGCGCATATTATCAGGATGACTTCGGAGGCTATGGCGAAGAACCATTCCGGGGATATACTGGCAAGACTCACCGAGGATGCAAACCGGGTCAGCAGTTTCGTGCAAAACGATCTGTTGACGGTGATCACAAATCCCTTTCTGCTTGTCTTTTATATGCTGTATCTGCTGTACTTAAACCCGGTGCTGTTTCTGATCTCCGTCATTCCCACGACTCTCTGCCTCCCGTTTGGAGCCATACTGACAACCAGGTTCAAGGCTGGTTCCAGAGCATACATGCAATACTCTGCGGAGATTATCAGCTCATCGGCGGATATGATCGGAGGCATGGAGGTGGTAAAAAGCTGTTCCCTGGAGAACGCCTTTTTGGAGGAATATAGTAAAAGCGTGCAGAAGATGACAGATATGGCAGTGGACAATGACCGGAATCAGTCTATGGGTTCCGGATTCTGGATTCTGTCGGGTACGCTCTCCTCCATACTCTGTCTTGTGGGGGGAGGATGGTTTTGCCTGGAGGGTAAGATGACCATGGGCAGTCTGGTGGCATTTTTTTCTCTTCTGCCTAAGATGGTGGAAATCATCAATGATTTGGCGGGCAGGATTTTCAACAGCAAGGTGGCGCTGGTGGCGGCAGAGAGGGTGTTTGAGGTACTAAACACGCCGACGGAACCCATGGGCAGCGTCCGGTCCGGTATGGAGGAGGCTCCTGCGATAGAGTTTAGAGACGTATATTTCTCCTATGAGGAGGGAGCGCCCGTGCTGCGAGGTGCCAGCTTTACGGTTCCCCGGGGTAAGACCGTGGCCGTGGTGGGAGCCAGCGGAGGTGGGAAAAGCACGCTGCTCCGCCTGCTGTGTGGATTTTACAGACCGCAGCAGGGCAGTATTCTGGTGGACGGGGTGGAGCTTGGCGATTGGGACCTGGAGGCGTTGCGCTCCCGTTTTTCCTATGTTTCACAGCATGCATATCTGTTTCCTGTATCAGTAGGGGCAAACATAGCCTTGGGCAGACCGGGAGCAGCAGCGGAAGAGATTCATATGGCGGCCAAGGCAGCCAATGCGGCGGACTTTATCGGTGAACTTCCCCAGGGATATGACACTCTGGCGGGCGAGCGGGGTTCGCGACTGTCGGGAGGGCAGATTCAGCGGGTCTCTATTGCCCGCGCCATTCTGAAAGATGCCCCCATGCTGCTGCTGGACGAGGCCACCTCGGCGCTGGACGTACAGGCGGAGGCTGAGGTACAGAAAGCTTTGGAGAGGCTGGCCCAGGGGCGCACGACCCTGGTGGTGGCGCACAGATTGTCCACAATAAAGGATGCGGACTATATCGTTGTCATGGACCGGGGAAAGGTAGCCGAGACCGGGACACATGAGGAATTGATGGAACAGGGGCGGATTTATCCAAAACTTTATTCCATGTACGCGGGGGCATAAACAGATGAAAAAATACCTGTCATTATTTGAAAAATCAGGGATATACTGGCTGTGCATGTTTTTAATGCCCGGTCTGGAAGTGATTGCCGGCACGGTAAACGCTCTGTTTTACAGGAATATCATCAATGCGGTGACGGCATCGGACAGGAAACTGTTCAGCGCCGCCATCTGGCTGGCCGCCATCGTTCTGGCTCTGAACATAGGCAGGCGTCTGACCGCTTTCACCTGTATGTATCAGATACGCCAGATCATGAAAAGGCTGCGCCTGCGGGTGATGATCCATCTGTTTTCTTTGCCCATGTCCTATTTTGAGGAGCATCACACGGCGGATTCCATACAGAAATTGTGTTTCAATGTGGAGGATATCAAGAACTCCCTTGCCAACACCCATCACAGGATCATCGATCCTGTGATCATGGGCGGAGCCGCTATCATAATCATCTTATCGCTGGATATGCGAATCGGACTAATGGTGCTGGCGCTCAGCGCGGTGTCGGTTCGGATCAACATGATTCTGGTGAAACCCCTTCGAGGCATGGCAGTCAAAATACAGAAATTACTGGCATCCTGTACGGAAAGCCTAACCGACATACTGGCAGGAATCGATATCATCAAGATGTTTCCCGGCGCTCGGGGCATGGTGGGGAAGTATTCGGAGGAGAATGCCCAGATGGCCGCCCACACTATGAAAAGGTTCCGAAGGCTGGCCGATGTACAGGCGGTGGAATGGGTATTTGGATTCCTGTGCAATGTGGCCATTCTGATCATCGGTATCTTTATGGCCTCCGCGGGATTGACGGACTTTGGCACGGTGGTGGCGATCCTGAGCCTGCAGGGTATGGTGGCGTTTTTTCTCGGCAATGTTGGCAGCGCCTGGGGATGCCTTATGGACTCTTTTGCTCTTGCGGACAGAGTGTTCGAGATATTGGATCAGCCGATCCTGCCCCGGCTCCCTGAAAGCGGCGGCAAGAAGGAGGATAAACTTTCTCTCCCGAAGGACTGCGGAATCGGGATCAAGGACGTGGCGTTTTCCTATGACGGCCGGGAAAAGGTGTTAGACGGCGTGGACATCACCGTGGAGAGAGGAAAAACAGCCGCGCTGGTGGGAGAAAGCGGCGGCGGCAAAAGTACGGTAGTCAAGCTGCTGCTGGGTCTATATCAGCCAAGCGGCGGTACGATCCAAGTCCTGGGAAAACCGCTGCATGCCTATACCCCGGATGAACTGCGGGGCAATATTGCCTATGTCCCTCAGGATGCCTATCTGTTTGCCACCAGCATAAGGGAAAATATACGGTACGGCAGACTGGGCGCAAGCGATGACGAAGTGGTGGAGGCCGCCAGGCGCGCCTACGCTCATGAGTTTATCATGTCTTTCCCGGACGGATACGATACGCTGGTGGGAGAACGGGGAGAAAGCCTGTCCGGCGGACAACGCCAGCGTATCGCCATAGCCCGCGCCTTTATCAGAAACGCACCGATCCTTCTCCTGGACGAGGCCACTTCAGCTCTGGATTCGGAGAGTGAACAGCTGGTGCAAAGAGGGATCGAGGCGCTTATGGGAGGCCGCACTACACTGGTGGTGGCCCACAGGCTGTCCACAATTGAAAAAGCGGATATCATCTATGTCATAGAGGGCGGGAAAGTGCGTGAACAGGGTGAACATACCGGACTGATGGGGCAGCATGGAATATATAGAAAGCTGGTGGAACTGAGCAACAGGGGCGTATGAGAAATGAAGGGGCTGTCGCATATATTGTGTATGAGCTACACTTTGCGACAGCCTCCAACATCACATATTATCTTTATAAAACATATTTCTCAGCGTGCAGATATCTCTGGGAACGCTGTCTAAGTCCGGCGTGTCATGCAGCTTTCTCACCCAGCCATAGAACTCGTTGGCGGTGGGAGTGGTCAATGTGGAAGTTCTGGAGATATGCCCTTTTTGGATGGCCTCATGGGCCACTCCCCGCATAAATTTCCAGAAATTATAGTAGGCCAGTTTCAGCTTGGTCATATACCCCGCGCTGTCCTCGATAACGAAACCTTCAATCTTGCGTCCCCGGAACTCATATTCTTCCTCCAGCACCTCATAGTACCAGTCATAGAATTCCTGCCAGGAAGCGATCTCGCAAGCCTTTTCCTTGGGTGTGAGACCGAACCGCTCCGCCACATGGCACATATCGTCGTACTCATATTTGGCAAAATCCATACGGTTATAGACGATATCCAGCAGATACAGGCCACTTTGGGGATACTCGATGATATGGGGGTCATGCTGCATATCCACGCACTCAAAGACAAAGGACACCTGGTTTTCACGGATATATTCTTTCAACATCTCCAGATTTTCGGCGGATACCTTTTCATATACCATATCCTTAAGCCACCCGGCGTACTGGCTGTCGATGGTGGACTTGCTGGCGATCAGCAGTTGGTCCTCATATTCGTTGTAACTGACGATCCCCAGAAAGCCGTTTTCCTTCACATAGGCAGTGACCGGAAATTGCAGCTTGTATTGCAGCATGTCAAATTTGGTCTCCGGGCGCTCGTTGACATTGAAAAACTTGTCGTATGCCCGGGCCGCCACTTTTCCCTTCAGGGTGTCCAGATACAGCCCTCTCGCCTTGGTGGTCTGTTCGTCCCACACCTTGTCATAGAACGCTTTACTGGTAAAATTAAATGAGGATATATTACCGAAATTCTTTTCCCGGACAAAGCGGCTTGCACGCAGCGCAATTATGGTATCGGCCACGGAGCTGTCGGCCACGGTCTGCTCCTGACGCATCTCAGGGGTCTTGAATACCGGGTTTTTGACCTCTATGGTCCGTATGCCCTCCGGGTCAACCTGTATGCACCGCAGACAGCCGCCGTATTCCACCTGGCCCTCCAGATTGTATACCTTGTCGTTGACCATGACTGGGAGCTGCTTGGTGTTTCTGTGTCCGTGGATCTGGATGTAGTTGTCAGGCGTGGTCTCGTAAAAGGTCTCAGCAATCTTTTCAAAATCGTTGTAGTTTCCCACTCCCTTGATCATCTGCTCCGTGGCCACCAGAGAAAGGTTTTCGGGAACTGTGGAAAGACCTGCGTGGGTGACCAGAAATATCCTGTCCCCGTAGGTATAGTAGGCGCACTGACCAAATTTCCTGTACAGCTGCCGCAGCTGCTTTTTGTCCATATGGGCCTGGTCCAGAACGGGCCTGGTCACCAGCTCAAACTCCTTGGAGCGTCCCACGCTGTCGTTGGCATACAGCCACAGCCATCTCTCGTGGTTGCCCTCCAGCATCAGCACGTTTTTCCTGTCCTTTATGGACAGGAGGAAGTCCAGCACCTCAACGTTTTCCAGGCCACGGTCAACATAGTCCCCCACAAATATGTAAAATTCGTCGTCTTTGATGCCGCCGTTATCCGAGAGGTATTTCTGCAGGACCGTATTGCAACCGTGAATGTCGCCGATATGATGAACACGCTTGTAGGCTGACAGGTCGATGCGCTTAAGCCAGATTGTATCCAGCTCCTGGGGGCTGATCACTTTCACGCCGGAGGGAATCTTCTGGGTGGCAAAGCGGGAATACATTCTCTCGATCACTTCGTCGGAAACCCGTTTCAAAGGTTCACGGCCTGCGTTTCTGCGTTTAACCTCCTCCATGGGAATGCCGGTAAAGTCCACGCAGTACATTCGGTAGCGGTAGGCCTCACACATTTCCTTGTATCGGTTTATCTCCGAGGTCTTGGAGTTGGTGGCATCGATCACGGTAAATTCGCCGTTCTGCATCCGGATCTCCAACAGGTTAAACAGCATTTTCCACACCGTCTTATCGTTGCTCTGGCTGATGCCCACCGAGCCGTCCACAAGCATGGATGGTCCCTGGCACAGCAGGCGGATATCGTCTGCCGACAGCGCGTATCTCTTTAGGCCGTGCTCCTCAATCCAGGTGGATTTGCCGCATCCGGCCGAACCTCTGAGTAAAAGTAAGATTCTCATGTTGCTCCTCCATATATTTAGATGTTTTTATCATAATATGTGCGGAACCTGGGAGCAATAGACCTGTGGTATAATCGTAAAATGCTCCGCATACAACCCGCTCCCTCCCCGCCAAATAATTTTTCTTTGTGCTATGTCCACCGTATGCCAGTGACGGGTATTCACTCATCAATTTCAATCATTCGTTTATATATTCCGGAGGAATTTTCTTCTATCATAACTGCATCTACACATTTTATATAAAAATCCACAGCAGACTTTGCGGGCCATCCTATAATGGCATACGCGTACCCAAGTTCCCGCATGGACTCCAGAGATTTTAGCAGCAGCGCTCTTCCTATTCCCTTTTTCCGCTCCGTCTCCAGCACCGCCATGGGGCCGAAAAAGTCTCTGGCCGTTGCCTCATAACACGCGAAACCAATGACCTTTTTGCCCTTGGTCGCTATATAACAGGTAATGGGATTATTGGAAAAGGTGGCGGTCACTTCATCGGAATAGTCCTCTTTTGCGCATGTTTTAGAGAATTGGATGATCTTACTCCGGTCGGGTGCCAATGCCTTTTTTATTCTGATTCCTTCCTCCGCTAATTTTTTTTCTGTATCGTGTGAATCAGGAATATTGTAAAGCTTAACCAACATGTCTGCCATTGTGTCACCTCCGCAAATCCATACTGATATATTTATATGGAGCCGGTCTCCGGGGAACGGAAACCGTGTACCCATAGCGCCCACTACTTTGCGCAAGCATATGCATAAGTACAGTATATTGGGTTTGCGGGATAATAGCAAGCAACATCTGACAGAAATATCTGTTTGATAAACTTGCGAAGTAAGGGTACAAACTTACCGAGGCAGAGATAAAGGGGCGAGATGATCGCCCCTGGTATCTAGTCTTCCTGCTTTAATAATTGTGTCATTTTATCGACCATTTCATTGATTACACTGGCCTGTGTCGCAACTTCTGTTGTGTCATTTGCATTACTTCCTGCCATCGCATTGATTGAATTGAACTGTTCATTTTCTTTTCTGATGCTCTCGGCAATCTCCTGATTGATAGAAATTGTTTTCTTAATTACTTCTGCTTGTTTTCCGTGTGCTTCGCCCATAGTATTTATTGTTTCGACGGATGTGTTTAATAATTTTGTCATATCCTGTATACTTTGGAATACATTTTCAAAGTATTCATTTTGCGTACCAAGCTTTACTGAATTTTCATCTACCTGCGCAGTGATATCCCTTACATTCTGTTGTACTCTTTCTATAACAGATTGGACAACCTGTAAGGATTGTTGCGTATTGTTGGCCAGATTGCCTACCTCTGTGGCAACAACAGCAAATCCCTTGCCAGCTTCACCGGCTCTTGCCGCTTCAATAGATGCGTTCAATGCCAATAAATTTGTGGAACTGGAGATATCGCTTATGAGATTTAATGTCACGCCGATTTCCTGCACTGCCTCAGATAACCGTTGGGTTATTTCGGTAGTAGCCTTCATTGACTCAGATACTTCCCCGTTGATCGTATGTAAGTCACTGAGAAGTTTTTCGTTTTCGGCAGACTTGTCTAACAAATCTCTTGAAACCTTTTCTACTTTTTCAACATTATCGGCAACAACACCTTCCCATTGACTTAATTCTCCAAGATTTGTCATACTTTCATCTGTCTTGGAACTGAGCATATTACTGCTTTCGACTAACTGCTCACTCGTAGCCGCTAATTCTTCGGCAGAAGCGCTTTCGTTCTCTGATACCTGTGAAAGTGATAGACCTGCTGTCTGCAAATTCTCGGATAATGATTGCACTGCCAGCAGAATACTTGTAACATGTTCGCTGTTCTTCTCTAATTCGTCTTTCTTTGCATTTACTAAAAAATGAGAGACAAAGAAAACGAAACTCAGTAATCCTGCCAGAGACAGTACAAGAGCAACTAAACACATAATAATATCTGTGAGGAATAACGCGTCTTTAACCGGAAGAAGGTCTGTTCCGCGAATACCCCAGCCAATAAACAGTGATACCATACAGGCCAAGCCGCTAAAAAGCAACAGTTTAATATCCAGGAAAAACGCCACTAATATAAGGAAAAAGAATAAAAAACCCCAAAAAGTTCTGGTTGGAAGCATATACAGCAAATAGTTCCATTGAATGACTAATATAGCCACTGAAAAAATCTTCCCAATTCGTAATCTGCCCTCTTTTAGATATCCATCCTTGTCAAATGAAGACCTTACTATCAGTATAGCGGAAACAAAAAAGGTCAAATCCATTATACCTAAACCGATAGTTGCAAGCCATGGAACTGTAGGATATAAACCTAGCAGTTTTTCAGTATTAAACATAACAGTAGCACACATGCAGGCACTTACCAATATAATAAGTCCCCACTTAAACACCGTAGATAAATACACCTCAACCGCCGTTCTCTTTTTGTTCATAAATGATAGACCTCCTAAGACTCATAAAATTGTACAATAATAATACAGATCCAGCAGTACTGAAAGCTGTTCGATTTTCCTGCTCACCGTATTTGTCCCACATCTTATGGGTACTTTTTGCATTAATACTTTGTTTTTCAAAATGCTTGTCTAGCTGCTCATTATAAACGCTACCAGTGGAAATATATACATCTGCCCTCCTTTGAACATAATTTTTAATAAGCACTTATAATGTATCCCAGCTTCGCTCCGTACCTCAAAAAGCCGCTTACCATAATAAACAGTAAACGGTAGATTTTCTTTATAAAATAACGTACGGACTTTGCATTTCTACATAACAAAAACAGCTTGTGCTGTGCTCAAGCATATTCTCTCTAAAAACAAAACTATTAGTTCTTTCTGTCACGGATTTATTAATTTTACTCTACCATTTTTATGTACTTTTGTCAATTTTATCTCCATGTTAGAGGGATAAAATCTTACCAAACACACTCTGCATTAGATAAAACAGTTCCTTCACCCGGTTAATTTGGCTATTGCCCAAATATGAAGGTGACTGCTATAATATAGAAATATACGGTAGCTGTTAAAACCAGCCGGAATATGTTCAGGAATACGCAGGATTCAGCCGGGAACATGTGCCGGGTAGATACACATATGGCAGGGAAGATCTATGAAAAGAATGTTTGCGTTTATAAAAAAAGAAACCGTACTGTGCATTGCGCTGATGCTGGCGGTCCTGTCCGCTTTTGTAATTCCCCCTGACCGGGAATATGCCGGATACATAGATTACCGGACATTGGCGATTTTGTTTTGTCTGATGAGCGTCATGGCGGGATTTCAAAAGATGGGGCTGTTTCGCCGGGTGGCCCAGGGGCTGCTCGCCAGGATAAAGAGCGCCCGGGGGCTGGTGCTGATCTTGATGCTGCTGTGCTTTTTCTTCAGTATGCTTATCACCAACGATGTGGCGCTGATCACCTTTGTGCCATTTACATTTACGGTTCTGGAAATGTTGGAGCAAGAACAGAGGCGCAGGATTGTTCTGCCTCTGATAGCCATGCAGACCATTGCCGCCAATCTGGGAAGTATGCTGACCCCCATAGGGAACCCGCAGAATCTGTATCTCTATGGAAAGGCGGGGATATCTCTGGGAGAATTCGTAGGGCTGATGTTTCCGTACGCTCTGTTGTCCCTGCTGTTTTTAACCGGGTGGGCGTTTATTCAGGGGGGGCACAGGGGGCAGAGGCCCGGACAGAACTTTGGCGTAACCTCAAAGAGTGGGACAGATGGGGACATAGCTCTTTCCACGCTGGCTGTATATCTGGCGCTGTTTGGTCTGTGCCTCCTGGCGGTGGCCCATGTTCTGCCCTGGCAGGCCGCTTTGGCCGCAGTGCTTGTGACGGTGCTTGCGATGGACAGAAAGATACTGATAAAAGTGGACTATTCTCTGTTGCTGACCTTTGTGGGATTTTTTATCTTTATCGGAAACATGGGAAGAATTCCGGCTTTTCGGGACTTTTTGCACAGTGCCGTGACGGGGCGGGAGACGTATGCCGCTATCGCTGCCAGCCAGATCATCAGTAATGTGCCTGCAGCTCTGCTGCTGTCCGGCTTTACAGACAATTATGGGCAGTTGATCATAGGAACCAACCTGGGAGGGCTGGGGACGCTGATCGCCTCCATGGCAAGCCTGATCTCTTATAAACATGTGGCTAAGGAGGAGAGTAGCCGCAAGGGAGCCTATATCGGCATTTTTACTGTGAGTAACCTTGCCTTTCTGGCAGCGCTGGTGATTTTTTATATGATAATGACGCGATAGATGGATTTTTTACGAATAGGTATGTTTGATCTTCCGGGCCACCCGGCGCTTGGAGACGCAGATATCCATGGTCTGCCTGAGCAGACTCTTGATATCGCGCTGAAAGGGGCTGCCGCCAGGGTGGGAGACCCCGCGGGCATGCAGCCCCTTTCCACGGAAAATAGCTGTGATCTGCACCGCAGGATTCTATTAGTTCTCGGCCCCGGCTATCAGCAGTTGTTCCACGATCTCCGTATATCCTGCCTCTGTGGCGTAATACAGCGCGCTGTGCTGCTCGTTGTCCACCGCGTTCACATCGGCGCCAGCCTCTATGAGCATAGCCGTAAAGTCGTTCTTGCCGCATCTGGCCGCCAGGATCAGGGGAGTCTGCCCCTCGGTAGTTTTTGTATCCACCTCTGCGCCCGCTCCCATCAGGGCCTTTGCCACAAATAAATCGCCGTTGTCAGCGGCAATATGCAGAGGCATGACGCCGTTCAGATCGGCGATCTGTGCCTGAGCGCCCGCGGTAAGGAGCAGCTGGGTTATGACCAGGTTGGATCTTCTCACAGCCAGGAACAGAGGCGTTTCGCCGTCATCGTTGACTTTGTTTACGCTGTCTTTATCTTTTTCCAGAAGGACTTTCACCACTTCGCCCTGCTCGTTCCAGCAAGCATGGTGGAGCGTGGTATTGCCGGAGGCATCGGTGTGCTCTTCCTCTGTCTGGGAGAGTGCTTTTACCAGCTCCCGCAGTCCGGAGGAGGTGGCGTAATCTATGGCCATAAGGTTGTCATTGTCCTTGATGTTGATGTCAATGTCGGGATTCTGGATAAATTTCAGAGCCGCGTCCGTCTTGCCCCGCTGTGCCATGACCATCAGCGGCGTCTGACCGTTTTTGTCCGTGCAGTTTACGTCTGCGCCTGCACCGGTCAGTAGCGCGATGATCTCTGAATTGCCTGTCTCTGCCGCGAAGTGGAGAGGCATCCGGTCCTGCTGGTTGCCAAGACTGGCATCGGCGTTATTTTCCAGCAACAGCTTTACCAGATCTCTGGCGTTTTTCATGCAGGCGTAAATGAGCGGTGTGTTGCCGGATTCATCCCGCTTGTTGACGTCGATACCTCCCCGCTTTAAGAATGTTATTGCCACGCTTTTTTGATTGTTTTTACATGCCTGTAAGAACATATTGTCCAGCTGCATAATTTTCTCCCACCTTTTATCTTTATTTTCGCCGGCTATGAGCCGAATGCCGCGTCTGCGCAAGCATTGACGAATGCCGTGAGGGTTAAATACCTCGTCAGCTTGCTGCGGGGTATTTGATTTGTTGGTCTGTAAGAAACAGGTCGATGTTTACTGAATCTCAATATGATATTGCCGCATAAACCGGATGCCGGATGCCGCCTCCTGCTGTCTTCCAAGATGTAAGAGGCAGAGAGTCGCAAGCCATTTGACCCGTAAGAGTCCATAGCGGGCAAGCCCCTTCCCGCTGTCCGGGTTAAGAGGTAACAGCGCCGTCTGCGGGCCCGCGGCGGACAGGGCCTGCATAAACAGCTTTTTCTCTGCCATTTCAAATTCGGGAGGATTGCCAAGAGACTGCTCCGCCTGAGTCAGCTCCGCCAGACTTTTTTCGTATTCCTCCAGCAGATACAGACAGAGCCCGCAGTTAAACGCTGTTGTATAGGCAAGTTTTTCGGTTTTCGCTCTCTCTATAAAGGTTCTGGCCGACAGCCATGCCGCGGGCAGATCGCCCACCGCCAGCGCGCGGTATAAGTCTCCCTCTGTCCCGGTATGCCCGGCTTTCTCCCGGTTTTTACCCATTAACTCCATAGAATAGCCTCCTCAAATTCCGTGCGTTTCGGCGCACATTTTGTTCAGAAGGGATGAATGCGTAACATTTCATTTATTGTATCTCCTCAGAGCAATGTAAGTCAAGGGATATGTGTGATGAAACACAACAGGTGTAGATGCATCTCTGTGGTTTTCCACTTGACAGTAAGCTTACTCTATCGAAAGCAAAAAATTCATTGATTAATGGATGAAAAAAAGATATATTATAACTATAGAGAGAGGCATGTGCCGAAGGGCAATAGGAAGAGAGGTGTATTTTGGCTAGGACGATAAGCATAGGGCGTCAGGATTTTGAGAAAATCAGGAGCGATAACTGTTTCTATATAGATAAAACGGACTTTATCAGACAGTGGTGGGAGGAAAAAGACGATGTGACGCTGATCACCCGTCCCAGGCGCTTTGGCAAGACGCTGAATATGAGTATGCTGGAGCAGTTTTTTTCGGTGGATTATGCTGGGCGTGGCGATCTGTTTGAGGGGCTTTCCATCTGGCAGGAGGAGAAATATCGCAAGCTGCAGGGGACATACCCGGTGATTGCGCTCAGTTTTGCTAATGTAAAGGAAACCACTTTCCATGACGCTAGGAAGAGGATCAGCCAGATTATTACGGAATTGTACAACCGGTATGATTTTCTGCTGGGCAGCGACAGCCTGAATGAGAACGAAAAAGTGCTGTTCCGGAAGATATCTGCGGGAGAGGCCCAGGATGAGGAGACCAATTCCCTGAAAACCCTGTCTAATTATCTGATGCAGTATTATGGGAAAAAAGTGATCATCCTGCTGGACGAGTACGACACGCCCATGCAGGAGGCATATGTGGGCGGATATTGGGAGGAGTTAGTGGCATTTACCAGAAGCCTGTTTGGTGCCACCTTCAAGACAAACCCCTATATGGAACGAGCGCTGATGACTGGCATCACTCGTGTAAGTAAAGAATCCATGTTTTCTGACTTGAACAATCTGAAGGTGGTGACAATTACAACAGAGAAATATGCAGACTGTTTCGGCTTTACGGAAGAGGAGGTATTTACCGCGCTTGATGAGTTTGGATTGTCCGATCAGAAACAACAGGTTAAGGACTGGTATGACGGGTTCACTTTTGGCAACAAAAGGGATATTTATAATCCCTGGTCCATTATTAATTTTTTGGATGAAAGAAAAGTGGGAGCATACTGGGTCAATACCAGTTCCAACAGGCTGGCCAGCGAGCTGCTCCGGGAGAGCACTCCTGAGATTAAGCAGACTTTTGAAGAGTTGTTATGTGGGAAAACGCTTAAGATGGAACTGGACGAGCAGATCGTTTTTCATCAGTTATCCACAAAAAAGAACGCCATATGGAGTCTGCTGTTGGCCAGTGGGTATTTGAAAGTGAAGAGTTATAAGGCATATATGGCGGAGTATGGGGAGTGGCGGCAGGACTATGAACTGGAACTGACCAATTTTGAGGTAAGGATCATGTTTCAGGATATGGTGCATGACTGGTTTGACGGCTCATCTTCCAATTATAGTGACTTTATCAAGGCGCTGCTGCTGGGAGACATAGAGGCGATGAATGTTTACATGAACCGTGTGACGCAGGAGATGTTCAGCTACTTTGACACGGGCCGGAACCCATACAGCGAGCCAGAGCGGTTCTACCACGGTTTCGTGCTGGGTCTGATGGTGGAGCTGTCTGAACGGTATACGGTGACGTCCAACCGAGAAAGTGGATTTGGCCGGTATGATGTGATGCTGGAGCCTAGGAATGCGGCCAGGGATGATGCCATGATCCTGGAGTTCAAGGTACAGGGGCCGAAAGAAAAGGAAATGTCTGACACCGTGGCGGAGGCTCTGCGGCAGATCGGAGAAAAGGATTACCAGGCATCCCTGGTGGCAAAGGGGATATCAGAAGAACGAATCAGGAAGTATGGGTTTGCGTTCTGTGGGAAAGAGGTGCTGATCGGCACAGAGGAGGCATAGATCCCATACACATTAAATTTCAGGGCTGCTATTTGAAAAATATAGCAGTCCTGGTTTTGTTAGTGTAAAATTTTAGTTGGCTAAATAAAAGGAAGAGGCCGAAAACTCTTCCCAATCACACAGTTTCGCTTTATGATGTTATCGACCAAGAAAACATGTAAAGGAGACTGTGTGATGAATCCTATTGTATAGGAAGGGAAATCACTCTACACAGACAGCGTGGAAAGTCCAGATGAGAAAGCCACTTGCAGTAAAAAGGCAAGGGAACTGCTGCAATACCTGGAAAACAACAAGCATGGGCTGCTGCCATATGACAGACACGGAGTAAAGATCCCGGAGCCGGCGGAGGGACAGATGTACAAACACATGGGAGTACAGGAGAGCCAGAACTGCACGGTGATCACTATGCGAATAAAACACCGTCGTATGAGATGGTCGGTTTCAGGAGCGAACAATCTGGCGAAAGCGCTATATCGGCGAAAAAACAAAGAACTGATAAATACAATAGAACGATATACGGACGGACTGATCTTCACAATGCAGATGAGACAGGTGATAGAGGTTTTAAGCGCCGCCAAGGCCCCAAAAAGAGACGGGAAAGGAAACAGCTACGTGGAAGTAATAAGCAGCCATATGCCTATACTGGAGGCGGTGCAGACGACATCCAGAAAAGCGTTCATGAGGGCGTTTGTGGGATAAAGACAGGGCGTGCCATGTCTCTGGAAGCGCCAAAAATGCCAACGAGTACTTGACACAAACTGTCTTTCCCCTACCATTTTTTCTGTTTCGGTGGTATGATATCTTTATTAGAAATATATACCGGGCAATTGTGAAACGATCTTATGCCAGTGCCAAATTGGGTATATTGACAATGAATGCGGGGATACTTGCACAGGAGCCGGGTTACGCAAAGCCCATAGAAATATGCACCGAGAAAAGGAGACATTAACATGGATGTAAAAGAACTGTCAAAGCTGTTGACCGAATCTGCTACCCGGGCCAACCAAAGTAAATACATCCCCTGGTGGGAGGATGATTTTGAGAATTGTATCTACCGATACAGTATTTTTTCGAGAGACAAGGTAGAGGAAATCCAGAGCTGCCTTGCGCAGTGCCCTAAAGAGACGATCCTGGCTCCGACGGGTATCGATGGCGGTTATGGACTCACTCTGTTCCACCTTCTGGTATGGCACAATTTTTATGACGCGATAAAGGCCATGTTCGACGACGGAAGATTATCAAGCGAGGATGTGAATGTGGTTGACGATAAAGGGTTTGGCCTTACGCCCTTTTTGCTGGCCTGCTGTCGGGGTAATCTGGCAATGACCCAATTGCTTTTGGAGCATGGGGCCGATGCCTCCCTCTCCGACAAGCGGGGGATGAACGCTTTCCATTATCTGGCATATGCCAGGTTTGAAGAATTGGCAAATTGTCGCACGGAAAAAACCGCGCTCCAGAGAGAGTCCATTGCCCGGCTCCTTACCTGTGACATCAATCAGAAAGACCGGGACGGGTTCACACCTCTGGTGCGCCTTCTGACCTCTTCCTACTGCTCAGATCATAGCTGGCCGTTGACGGAGGTCTTTCTGGACAAAGGAGCCGAGACCGATTATGTGGATGAAAACGGCGACTCGCTGCTGATGCTGGCACTGAAAAACGGCCATATGACCGGCGCACTCCAGCTGATGCAGCGGCATAAGGAACTGGTCCGGCTGGCGAACAAGGAGGGTGTGACCCCCATCCAGCATGCCCACAAATGGCAAAATGAGGGACTCTGTCTTGCTCTTGTGGACTGCGGTGCAGAGCCGGTGGATACGACACCCATAGATATACGTAATCTGAGCCGGATTACCAGCAACGCGTTTTGCAGCCGCTCATCCGATGACTTTGACGGCCTTAGCTTTGCTCTCTATCTTACGGAAAAACTCATCGCCAAGGTGGATGTGGATGACGATGACGAATTGGGGTATGTCACGAATATTTTCCACAATGCCCTCCAGTCCGATCCGAAATACCGGGTGTTGGACGCGTGTCAAAAGGCAGGACTGGACTTTACCATGCCTATTCATTTTGGCGGCAGAGTCTCCTGCCTGCGGGACCAATGCCTGAACGTGACCTATGGGACGGGCGTTATCCGGAAACTGATGGATATGGGCGTAGATATGAACACCGGGGTAATAAAAGGCAGTACTCCGGTAAATATCCTGATGCAAAAAAGGGTCGCATCCGGATTGGCCAAAAAGTATGTTGATTTCTATCGGGAAGCGGCGGAGCTTTTTTCAAAAGAATCCATGGAAGAGCTGAATGGGAACGGCGAGGCCGCCATACATATAGCTGCCATGAACGGACATACAGGCGCGCTGGAAGTGATGATCAAAAAGGGCGTGGACGTGAATCTGTCGGAGGACGCTCCTGCCCTGCCGGGGACAACGCCGCTGCATGAGGCATGTATCTACGGATATGTGGAAGTGGTAAAAATGCTGATGGACGCCGGGGCGGACGATACGCTGAAAAATTCCAAGGGCTATACGCCGGCTCATTGCGCGGTGCGAAACGATAAAGGCGGTGAGGCATTATCCAACGAGGTGCGAGCCAAGATATTAAGGGAGCTTAAACACTTGGATATTCCGGGAGAGAATGGGAGAACTCCTCTGATGCAGGTGCAGCTTTTGGACCTCACTGCCCCCAGGGATTTGTTACCCATTTTTCTGGAAAAAGGCGCGGATATAAATCGCAGGGATGATCTGGGTATGTCCGCCCTGCTGTACAACGCGGAGCATTTCTGCTATAAGGATGTTATCAAACCGATGATCCAAGCCGGAGCCGATATTCATATCGTGGATAACGACGGCAACACGGCTCTGCACTATGCGCTGGAATCCGGCGATATGAGTGTGGCGCGGTATCTGATCAAGAAAGGAGCGGATTACAATCTGCCCAACAATGACGGAGTAACGCCTGTGCAGATAGCAGTGGAAAAAGGGATGGATACGGTACTGGATCTTATGACAGATATTCAGTAAGGAGAACAGTGCCGAGGCGGGGCTTTTTATTAAGATGTGATAATGTGGACCGGATATCTTAAAGGCGATTTAGAGGAAATCTTGCTATGGTAGAAGAAAAATACTAAGGAGAATCCGTCCATGGAATATGCAGATTTTTACGCGAACGAAGGGAAGAAAGTCGCCATATACGCAGACGGCGTGGTCTACGCCCGCCACGCCGTCAAAACCCATTTTGTGCAGATAGGTGAAAGTTATATCGATCTGATCGAAAAATATGTGATACCCATATATGAGCCGGGAGACATCCTGTTTTCCAGTGAAAAAGTCATTGCTCTGTGTCAGGGAAGAATCGTTACGGAGGAGGAGGTCAGGCCCGGCATATGGGCCAGGATATTGTGCCGCTTTGTGCGCCGGACTCCCGCAGGACCGGGGATGGGGCTGCCTGTGAAGATGCAGTTTGCTATCAATCACTGCGGTCTGGCAAAAGTCCTGTGGGCGGCGGTCTGCGCAGGCTTTGACGGTTTGCGCGGAGTGCACGGGACTTTTTATGACATGCTGGGCGGCGAGATACGGGGACTGGACGGATTCTACGGGGAGGATATCCCGGAATATGCCCATATTGGTATCCGTATTCCCAGCCAGCCGGACAGGGTCTGTGATGAAGTCTGGCGGAAAACGGGCGTTGTCATGGCAATCGTAGATGCCAATGACATGGGAACCGAGCTCCTGGGGAAGAGTCTGCCTCTCATAAACCGTCCGGACCGCGCTCTCCTTCGGTTGATCGCCGACAACCCCGCAGGCCAGAGCCGCCAGTGTACCCCTTTTATTCTGGTCAGACATTGTTCTGTGCCGACACAAAGCTGCCCCGCCCCACAGTCGTCTCGATGAAACCGTCTCTCTGTAGATGCTCGCAGGCTTTCTGGACCGTGATGACGCTCACATGGATGTACTTTGCCAGCGTCCGCATAGAGGGAATAGGTTCACCTGTAAAACCGGGGATCGATATAATTTTTCCAACTACAGGTTGGAGGAAAAGAGACGCTGTCCAAGTATCCCTCCATTGTGCCGGTTCAGGCCCTGTGTTATGATAAGGACGTGGCCACAGAGGAAGTAAATTGAAAAACCCTTTCTGCGAGTGACGGTATTGACTTCGCGGAAAACATAATAGGAGGATGGTGTCTAATGGAAGACAGGAATATCAGCGAACTGCGCTGCGGAGAGCAACTGGCATTTTTACGCCGGGAAAAACAGGTCACACAGGAGCAGCTGGCCCAGGCCGTAGGCGTGACCAATCAGGCTGTGTCCAAATGGGAGAGCGGACAGAGTTACCCGGATATCACGCTGCTGCCCAGGCTGGCAGAGTATTTTCAGGTGACAGTGGACGAACTGTTGGGAGTGGCCGGATCGCAGGAGATGAGAAATTTATATTTGGGCGTCAAGGATCTGTTTCGGGAGACAGCGAAGGAGGAATGCTTTTCTTTGGCTTTCAAATTGGCTACACTTCTGCATGAAGGGGCGGTATCGGGAGGTTACAAAGGATATCTGCCTTGGGATGAAAAGACGCAGTATGGTCTGGATAAGGAGCCTTATAAATAGGGGGTGTCCATCTGCTGCGAGCCCCAGGGAGCCACAGCCCATATCAGAAACGGCATCTTTTTCTCGGATCAGAAATATTACAGTCCCATGAGCCGCGGGGATATAGCCGCCATAAGCGAGACTCTTCAGACTTTGGCAGACCTGAATGTGCTAAAGACGCTCTACGCTCTGTATGAGTTGACAGTGGGGGACTTTGACAACTGCTACGTGTCTGTGGCTCAGATCGCCCGGCAGGCTCATTTGCCGGAGGAGACGGTGCGGGGCTGTTTACAGCTGTTGGAGACGGAGGAGGACCCGGAGGGGTCGGGGCGACTTCGCCTGCTGGGGTCCTATATGCATCTGCCCGCCCTGCTGCAGATGTTTTTGAGGGATTAATTTGGTTTAAATGATAAATAAAAAAAGCTGATGTGGGCGTTTTAGGGACACTGATATAACGTCCACATCAATTTTTGCTGTGAGATTATCTATGAAATATCCTGTTATATGATGCGAAAATTGTTGAAACATGTCCGTCCATCCTGTATTATTTATCCCAAGATGATACAGGGAAGGAATGTTCATATGTCAGAGGATATTATTGAAAGTTATAGGGTTATATCAGCAAATCAGCTAGTGAGGGCAATTGAGGAAGGAAAGAAAAACGAAGAGAGATTTTGCTTTATTTTAGGCTCGGGTGCATCCGTGTCATCCGGAATTCCGGCAGGCGTTTCACTGGAGTATGATTGGATGAAAGAAATGGAAACCGCTCCTGGGATGGAAGAAATCCGTGAGATTGCTAAAAAGTTACAGAAAGACAATCATCTTGAATATGATTTCTCGGATATAGAAAAGGCCTGGAACGAAACCAAAAATACAGGGGCGCCGCTGCCCAGCGAATTCTATTTTGATATATACAAACTTCGTTTTTTCCCGAATCATAGAAACGGTTATCATTATTTGGAAAATATTATGGCAAACAAACATCCGGGATTTGGATATCACCCTCTGGCACTGATGCTGGCAAGGGGGAGTGGCGATAATCTTGTGATAACTACCAATTTTGACAGTCTGGTGGAAGACGCTTTGTTTTTATATACGGACAGCAAGCCGCTTGTGATTAATCACGAGCTGCTGGCAGACTATGCGGGAGATTCCAACATTAAGCGTCCAATTATTGCGAAAGTACATAGGGGAATTTTCTTTGATCCGCTGAATCAGCCGGAGGAAACCAATGAGCTTAAGGGTATGTGGCATGATGTGCTGGCATCTGTTTTCCAAATTTATACTCCCATTGTCATAGGGTACGGTGGTGGAGATAATAGCCTGATGAAGCTTTTGAAAGAAGATAATGTCAAAATGAAAAACGGCATATATTGGTGCTATATGGAGAAGTATGGTCTGCCAAACCAAAAGACGCAGGAGTTGGTGCAGAATAAAAAGGGGTATTTAGTCCGTACGGCAGGTTTCGACGCAATAATGCTTGCCATTGGAAACGCCCTGTTTCCCCATCAGATCGGCGTTCATGAGGCAGAGGAGTATCTTAATAACAGGACCAGCATGCAAATTGCTAACTATGAGGAAGAGTACAAGAAACTTACCGAGTATGAGGATGAGAGTTGTGAGGGAAAAGGGGACGAACTATCGACTCAAAGCGAGAGTGAATTCAAGGCAGAAATAGAGAAAATGGCCGAGCGGGGCGCAATCTCAGAAAAAGAACGTGAGGAGCAGAATCAATTAACAGCCTGGGATTATTGGCGCCAGGGCAAACAACATGCAAAGATAAGGCAATACAAAAACGCGATAGAGAGTTACACGAAAGCGATTGATATGCAAAACAACGTTGTGCAATTTTACTATGAGCGAGCTAGGACATGGTCTAAATTGCAAAATTATGACAAAGCGATTGATGACTACACTAAAGCCATAGAGCAGGAACCAACAAATTATGGGCTTTATAATAACCGTGGATATATCTATACGAAAATGGGGAAACATGATAAAGCGATTTGCGATTTGAGGGACGCTATAAATTTACGACCAGATAATGCCAAGTTATATTGTAATCGTGGGAGGGTCTATACAATAATGGGGAACATGGACGAGGCACTTGACAATTATAATATGGCTCTCAGGTTAGATCCAAAATGTGCTTTTGCATATATTGGGCGCGGGATTATATATGAAAAGATGAACAATCATGAGAAAGCAGTATGTGAATATGAGAAAGCAGTGTCTCTAGATCCAAGAAACGAGGCCGAATACAATAACCGAGGATACGCATTTTTAGCATTGGAAGATTATGACAGGGCCATTGATGATTTGAGTAAAGCCATAGTTTTGAAACCAGATTATGCAAATCCATATAAGCATTATGGAACTGTTTTTAAGAAAAGAGGAGATTACCAAACAGCAGTTGATTATTTGACAAAGGCTATTACTTTAGACACAAAATATAAAGACGCATATCTGGAGCGCGCAGAAATATACCGTATACTGGGGGAGGAAGAAAAAGCGAAAGCTGACGAATCGGCGGCGGCATCGCTTTGATCAATGTAAAGAACCTATAGAATTGCAAGACGTATCATATTATCCCTCGTTTCTGACCAATATCCGAAGCGATACCGTACAAAAGATCATCGGGCTGCTGCTGTTGACCGTATATTCTCTGCTCACGTTATGCCTCTGGCCGGTTATCTACCGGGTATATCGAAAAAAACAGATCGCCTGAAAGAGTGTATAAGTAGAAAAATCTGAAAATAAGGCTTGACATAAATCTCGTATGTGATAACATATCTCATATACGAGATTTAATATTTATCTGTCTGAAAAATGGAGGAACAGCAATGAGAGAAGCAATGGATTACATTTTGGACCCCGACGGAAACAAGATCATGATCGAGGCAGAGCAAAAGAGCATGAAACAGAATCTGGCGGAGCAGTATGTGCGTATGCGCAAGGATATGAAACTGACGCAGGAGCAGGTGTCCCGCCGTTCCGGTATTCCCAGATCCAATATCGCCCGGTTTGAGAGCGGTCGTTACAATCCCTCTCTGGAACTGATGGTGAAGATGGCGGCGGCCATGGGACTGAAGGTACAGATCCAGCTGGTGCCGGACAAGGAGGCCAAGGGCTGATACAGGCGTGTCCTTATGCGCCGGCCGGATGTTGTTCATCGGTACTGCGTGACTGTTGGGATATGCAGAACCGGAGATCAGATGATCTCCGGTAGGAGGTAATGCAGGATGTTGAAAGAGATGAAGTGGAATATGCTGTTGTCGGCAGGTTTGTATATGGTGCTGGGATTGGTCCTGCTGATCTTCCCCGCTACCACTGCCCGCACAATCTGTTATCTGATAGCCGGGATCGCCATTGTGATCGGCCTGGTGAATCTGGTGGTTTATTTTACCCGGAATATTACCCGAAACTACTATCGCAATGATTTTGTGACGGGACTGATGCTGATAGTTTTGGGTATGTTTGTGATCTACAAGGTGGACATGGTCATCGCTTTGGTGCCCTTTATCATAGGCCTTTGTATCATAGTCAGCGGCCTGTTCAAACTCCAGGGGGCGCTGGATGTGCAGCGCATGGGCGGCAACGCCGTACTGATCCTGGGACTGGCGGTGGTCAATGTGGTAGTGGGCGTTTTGATGGTGATCAATCCCTTTGACTCCGCGCTGTTGCTGTATCGTCTGCTGGGAGTAGGCCTGCTGTTTAGCGGCCTGACCGATCTGGCTTCTACCCTGTATCTCTCGCAAAAGATGCACAGCTATGTGAGTAAGATGAACGATGCGGACGAGGCCATCAAAGTGACGGAGATCCACTGCGAGGAGACGTTTCAGGGGAGCGACGCGTCTTGGGAGGGCAGTCCGGAGAGCGGGGCGGCACAGGAACAGGAATCCCATGCCGATTAAGGCAGGCTTAGCGACTATGTTTCTGGTAGAAAGCGGCCGGAGGACAGTTTGTTCGAGCCGGAGCCGCCAGACAAATATAAGGTCTGTAAACGCAGATGTTTACAGGCCTTTATATGATAAACAGTGCGCGGCACTGTAGTATTTAGTCGAAGCTGGTCAACACCGAAAACAGCACTGGCAGCTTCTTTGTTAAGTATCAGTTTTTCGTTTTGCTGATAAATACAGCATAGCAGGAAAATGTGTCCAAAGTGTAGATGAAACCGAAAGAAAAAATGAAGAAAAAATGAAAAAAGTGGAAAATCATTTATTTGAAAAATTGGGTCTTGCAATTTAGCCATATCGTGTTATAATAGGACACATGGAAGCATAGCTCAGCCGGGATGAGCGTTCGCCTCACACGCGAAAGGTCAGGAGTTCGAGCCTCCTTGCTTCCATTTTTTTATCCCAAGGAATTTTAATGGTTTAAAGTGTGAAACTTTAAAGCGTTAAATACATCTGAAAGACGCAGATACGTTTTTTGCATGGGTACAACTTGGCACAGAAAGGAATGGTTAAAGTATGAGCAGAGAGAGACAGGGCAGTCTGGTATCCTTCCGCCCGGATATCAAAGTGATCGACTGCACACTACGAGACGGCGGCCTGGTGAATAATTTCCGGTTTTCGGATGAGTTTGTGAAAGACCTGTATCTGGCCAATATCAAGGCCGGCGTGGACTATATGGAGTTTGGCTACAAGGCGTCCAAGGAGATCTTCAAGCCGGCGGATTTCGGAAAATGGAAATTCTGTGATGAAAAGGATATCCGGGAGATCGTAGGGGATAACAAGACGGATTTAAAGATTTCCGTCATGGCTGATGTAGGCCGGACGGATTTTAAAAAGGATATCTTAAACCGCAAGGACAGCGTGATCGATCTGGTGAGGGTGGCCACCTATATCAACACCATACCCGCAGCCATAGAGATGTTGGAGGATGCCAAGAAAAAGGGCTATGAGACCACCGTGAATATCATGGCGGTGTCCAAGGTGAGTGACGTGGACCTGGACGGCGGCCTGGAGCTGCTGGCCCAGAGCAGCGTGGATGTGATCTATCTGGTGGACAGCTTTGGAGCTTTTTACCCGGAGCAGGTGGAACGGCTGACGGACAAGTATCTGAACGTGGCTGCCAAATATAACAAGAAAGTTGGTATGCACGCCCACAACAACCAGCAGCTGGCCTTTGCCAACACGATTGAAAGCCTGTCCCGGGGAGCCAGCTATCTGGACGCAACCGTGAGCGGTATGGGGAGAGGGGCGGGCAACTGCTATATGGAACTGCTGCTGAGTTTCCTGCGCAATCCCAAATATAACAAGATCGCGATCATGAATTTTATCGAAAAACACATCGGCAAACTGAAGGAAGAGGGCATCGTGTGGGGCTATGATATCCCCTATCTGCTCACCGGCATGTTAAACTGCCATCCCTCCTCCGCCATACAGTTTATCAAGGAAAACAGAACGGACTATGCGGTGTTTTATCAGGACCTGATTGACAGCGCGCTGTAAAGGTATGACATGTGTAAGCCCCATCCGGTTGCGGATGGGGCTTTTGCTGTGGGGATAATAATTCAGCTTAAGCTGTTGTTCTTAGATAATCATACATTGACATCCCAAGAGACATGCGGTAATCTGAAAAGGGATTAATTATAGGGTGGCGTCTATCCCACACCGCTCTATCCGGTGAATTGCGAGATCCCGTTTCAAGATACAGGGATGGGCGTGAGAGTTTGGCAATTGCCTGGTATAAAGAAATCTTTGAGGTGAAAATAAATGCATATAAGGTGGGGGGCGAGCATTGCAAATACAAAAGAAAAGATTTGGCGGACTTTCATACTGATGGTGTTTGGAGCGTTTGCCGTATCCGCCTGCGGGAAACAGAGCGACGAGGTAATTCAACAAAAAGCGTTTGGCATAGACCTCATCCAAGAGCTGACCGTCCAGTCTCCGGAGCAGATCATCTGCGGGCGGGACGGCGTATGGGTTATTACCGCTCAGAAAAATGCTCCGATCTACTATTTTGCCTATGAAACCCAAATCGTAGGAGTGGAGACGGCCAAATGGCAGCAGGAGGAGGGAGAAGACCTTCTTAACATAGCCGAGCGGGACGGAACCCTATATGCGGAGATTTTGAGCCCGGACAGGAGCAGTATCACAATACGAAAATGTGTTGCCGGCGGCTGGTGGAACAGCGTCATGGAAATAGCGGCAGTTGATGATAGCTGGCGTTCTGTGGGGAGCGGACTGTCTGTAGACGACAGCGAAAATATATATATTGTCTCAGGAGACACGGTGACGCGTTTTGGCGAAGAGGGAGAAAAGATCCGCGAGTATGAGCTGAAAGGCGGTTCCTGCTTTTTTCAGGGACAAAATGGGCAATACATGGAGTGTGTAACGGTAAACGACCGGAACATCATTCTGTATGAGCTCCGGGAAAAGGAGGCGGTGGAAAAGTGGAGGCTGGATATACCCGCCAGATGCGCGTATGGCATTGTGTGCAGCGAGGAGGGAACTCTGTGTCTGGCCACCGGCCAGGAACTCCTCTTCCTTGACAGAGAGGAGGGAAAGCTACTGGCTCAGTCAAGCTATGCCGTGATGGGAGTGCCACCTGTCATGGCGGGCAGGTATGATGCGAAAGAGCGGACATTGCTCCTGTACGGAACCGGCGAAAGCGCCACGAAAAATCTGTTCTGCGGCCTGCTGAGCGAACGGGACGCGGCGGCCAAGCAGAGAACGGAGCTGGTATACGGAACCATGGGTTCCATGAACAGAGAGGCTGCGGCCAGCATACAAGCTGCCATTCGGGATTTTAACCGGGAAAATGAGAACTATTATGTTACGATCAGAAATTATCACAGCGATACTTATGATGGCGCTTACGGGCAGCGTCTGCATATGGATATGGCCAGCGGGAACGCCCCGGACATTATCGAGATGGAATCTACTTTGATGTATTATGAATCCTATGTGCGAAACGGTTATCTGGAAGACTTGTCCCCTTATCTGAAACAGTCGGAATACAGCGAAGATATTCTGTGGAATGTATTAAATGTATATGAAATGAATGGGGGAGTGTATCTCCTTGCCCCCCATTTTAATCTGGAGACATTGCAGGTGAACCCGGAATACGAAACATACACGGAACGATGGAACATGGAGGCTTTTCTTGAACTGATCGGGGAGAACGGGTGGGAAAAAGATATCCTGCCGGCGGGAACGCCCCAAGACCTGCTGTATTATCTGGTGTCTGGCCAGCAGAACCGCTTTATAGACTGGGAAAGTAAGTCGGCGGCCTTTGAGACGGAAGAATTCTATCAGTTACTGGCGCTGTGCGGAGAGTACGCGGCGCAGGACTGGCCGGATAGCGACGGACGGACATATGAGGAACTGTGCCGAGATTCCTTATGCGCGGCAGACTTTTATACATCTTATCAGGATTACCTGACCCATGTAAATATATATGGCAGGGAGTATCCTCTGTATGGATACCCCACACCTTCCGGGCAGGCTTATAGGATCGGAACCTGTTCCGACAGTTGTGCCATATATGCGGGGAGTAAGAATAAAGAGGGCGCATGGGAGTTTTTGGAGACCCTTTTGGGGGAAACACATCAAAAGTGGCTGAGGGCCTACGATGTGGGCTTTCCCATCCGGGAGTCCATGCTGGGAGCGTTGAAAGCGGAGGGTGCGGAACTCATGGTTGACCGGGAAAAGAGGACGATGACGGAGAGCGAATTCCAAATCGTGGACAACGTCCTTCACAACGGGGAATTCACCCAAGCTCTGATCAATCGCAACATCTGGGTCATAATAGAGGAGGAGTCGGCGGCCTGCTTTGCAGGAGACAAAAGTGTGGAAGAAGTAGCGCATACCATTCAGGGCAGGGTGGAAATGCTCTTGAATGAATGATCATGCGCGGTAGTTGTTAAAAAAATATTAAAAAGTTTTTAAGAAAGTATTGGGAAATGTTACAAAATGTGTTATACTCAATATCGGTACTGTAGAAAAGAGACTGTAAAGCGCACAGAAACGTATAAAAATAGAGGTATAACACATTATGAAAAAGAGAATGATCAGTGTACTGTTGGTAGGGATGTTGACAGTGTTTGCGTATCAGCAGGCGGCGATAGAGATGCCGTCCATGGCGTCAGCCATGGGAATGACGCAGGCCGGGGCACCGGTCTATGCCGGAGGGCAGCCGCAGTCTGTTATGCTTGAAAGCCTGGAAACATCGGCGGATGGGAGTGAAGACGCAGAGTCCGGGGATCATGTGGAGGAGAAAACCCATATGGAATCAAACGGGGAAGAATCTGCCGATAATGCCGACAATGCCGATTATGCTGATAAAAAACCGGATATGGATGATACCGGTAATACCGAATTGGACAGCGACAGTTTTTCCAATGAACAAGATGGAGAAGAATCGAATGGAGAGGCTGCCGTGGCGGATACGGACAAGGAGACCGGCGAAACAGAGCAGGTTGGGCAAGAGTCTGCCGGGGCGGATACGGACAGAGATGATATAAACGATATGGAAACGGATGCGGAAGAGTCTGCCGCCGGGGAAAATGCCGAGCCGGAGAGCGAGTACCATAATCTGGCCATCGCCCAGGTGGACCACTATGTGAATGTACGCCGGGAGCCCAACACGGACAGCGAAATATTGGGAAAGATCTACAACGGGGCCGTGGCCCAGATCCTGGAGACTGCGGGCGAGCAGCAGGATTGGTTTCATGTGGTGTCCGGCAGCGTGACCGGATATATCAAGGCAGAGTTTTTCCTGTATGGGGACGCGGCGGCGGAGGCGGTGGACAATTACCTGACCCGCTATGCCACTGTGATCGCGGACAGACTGAACGTGCGTGAGGAGCCGGGCACGGACTCCCCGCGTATCGGTTTTATTACTCATGGGGAGAAAGTGAAGATACTGGAGCAGCTTGGGGACTGGATGCTGGTGCAGTACACCGGGGATAAGACGGGGTATGTGGCCTCCGAGTATGTGACGGTGTCCGAGGAATTTATCTATGCCAAATCCATAGAAGAAGAGAGGGCGGAGCTGGAGGCCCAGCGGGAGATGGCTCGCCGGATGGCTCAGCAGGAGACAGCCGCACCGGAAAATACGGCGGTGACGCCGCTGACTCCCCCGGCCACAGTCTATACCTCCAATGAGGAGCTGCGCAGTTCCATCGTGGCGTATGCCATGCAGTATCTGGGCTATCCCTATGTGCACGGCGGCCGGAGCCTGGCCACCGGTACGGACTGCTCCGGTTTCACCTGTTATATCTATGCGGATTTTGGATATTCCATCAGCAGAACACCCTCCGGACAGTACAGCTCCGCCGGCAGGAGTATCGACTACAGCGAGATACAGCCCGGAGATATCATCTGCTACGGCAAGAGCAAGTGTACCCATGTGGGTATGTATATAGGGGACGGACAGATCATTCATGCCGCCAATTCCCGCAAGGGTGTGGTCATCTACGATGCCGGTTACGATAATATACTGGGCGTTAGGAATGTCATTGACTGACGTCAGGTTGGGCGGGGGTTTCGCTCAGACAGTCCGGCCAGCGTAGCGAGCCGACTGTGGATGGGTTTTCCCCCGGAGCACTGTCTCCGAATATTTCAGAGGACCATTTCAGCAGGTCGTCCAGGCTTATGGTTACGCCCCCATAAGAGCGTATGCCGTGTTGAGCGGCCTGTTCCTGCGTGTAGTCCTGTAACAGATAGACACCCTCGAAACGTACCGGACCGCTGGTGTATTGACATACCAGCGGGATGGGGCCGCTCTGATCTTCGGCTATGGAAACGCCCTGCTCATCCACATGAAAAGTGACCCAGGCCATGGCTTCCAACATACATATGCCGTCTTTCTGGGTGGACACATAATTGCCCAGAGAATAAAAACACAGACAGCGGTTGCCGTTTTCCGCCTGAATCCATTCCACCGGCTGCACCACATGAGGGTGGGTGCCGATGATGAGGTCTGCTCCGGCCTCTGCCATTTGCAGGGCGAAATTTTGCTGATAACTGGAAGGGCTGGTAGCATACTCCGTACCCCAATGGGGGCAGACCACTACCACATCCGCCTGCCCGCGCGCAGCGGCGATATCCTCCAGCACCTGGGGATTCAGGCTGGTAAAGTCCAGCCTGCCGCTTTGGCGGTCGTAGTCGCAGAGAATATTTAAGTGCCCCATGACAGAGGCGGGGATGGTCTCCAGGTTAGGCCCGTAGGTATAATTTAATACGGCAAAAGTGACATCCTTGACAGTCAGATAGCCGATACCTCTCTCATCGGTTCTCCAGTCTGCGGTCCTGTCCGCGCCTGCAAGGGCGGAGCCGGAGAGCGGTATGATACCGCCGTTCTCATCCCTGTCTTCCTCACCGGATATTCCCAGCATCATGATTTCGGGATGCTGCTTTCGCCAGAATGCCGCGCAGTGATCCAGTCCCTGAAGTTTCTGATCCGCCGCGTGATTGGAGGCGTGCAGTACCACATTGAATCCCGCCGTGGCGATGGCGTCCCCCACCTCCGTGGGAGAGTTGAAGGTGGGATAACCGGAGAATCCCAGGTCGTTTCCGCCCAGAATCGTCTCCTGGTTGATGATCTTGATATCCGCGGATAAAAGCTGCGGGTATATATCTTCGTACAGCGCACTGTAATCATAGTTCCCATCCGCCTGTCGCCCGCTGTTTATGATACCCATATGCATCAGATTGTCTCCCACCATCATCAGCGAGATGTCATATTCGGGAAAAGGGGTGGGTGACGGCGCGGGCGTCGGGTCGGAGATCGGTTTCGCCAGAGAGTAAATGTCCGTTTCCTCCGAAAGGGTTTGTCCTGCCGTATCGGTGTACGGATCGCCGCAGCCGGTAAGGATAATAAACATTAAGGCCAGCAATATCGCATAAATGTTCCTTTTCATGATCGTTCCTTTCCACAGAGTACTTGACTTAGGCAATTGCGATACTCTCTGTTCTAGTGACGGAGCCTGTCAAAATAGACAAAAACGGGCTCCGGTGCAGTGGCAAGTCGCCCTTATTTTGTCTATTGTGCCATCCCCTGTATCTTGAAACGGGATTTCGTAATTACTTGTTAGTGCTTGACTCTGCTCAACGAAAATATTATACTATAAATTGTGCCGGGAAAAAAGAGTTAATTACGCAGAGAAGAGGTGAGCTCCACGGAGAGAAGACTGAAAGCTTATCTGGCCAAAATGGAGACAATGATAGGATGCGGAGAGGCGCTTGAGGATATAGATGAGAGCAAGAGACAGCGGATGGCCGGTGAAATGTTGGTGCAGATCGGTTTTTTTCAACATGAGAGATTGGTTCATCTGATCGTGACGGTGACTTTCGCCATTTTGACAGTTCTGTCCCTGCTGGGCTGCATTCTGACACCGCAGCCTGTGATGTTTATTCTGGTTATATTGTTGTTGATCCTGCTGATTCCTTATATACGGCACTATTATATATTAGAGAACGGAGTGCAGAAACTGTATAAATATTATGATCGCCTGACGGAGGTATGAGTAACTACTTTCGTGAACCATATGTCGTACTTAGATATGAAAAATGAGACTTTTGGTATAACATAGTGTTATATCTTTCGGCTATGATTCAAGTACAGGGAATAAGAGAAACATAGTAGCACATGGGAAAACCTTGAAATGTTGTGGTAGGGAAAACCGTATTTTAAGGTGGTGCATATGCCAGACTTTTCCTGTAAAAGGGGATTGGTGTCTGCGAAATAAAAGGGGAAAGATGCAGGAACAGCGAGTACTGTATCATGCGGACACGCAATACAAAAGTAATACAAAAAGAGTCTTCGGATTTTCGGAGGCTCTTTTTTGTGTACCCTGCGGGTGAATATTCAGAGGGTGCATGTACGGAATTCTGTGGAGATATGAGATTAAGTATTTAACCACTAGTAAAGGACACTTGCTAGTGGGGAGTACATACTGACAAATGGGGTATGGCATCGTAAAAATTGTATTTAAGATATGATGGAGAGAAACATAATATTAGCGCAGCTTGCATGGAGATAGATGTGATTTTGCAATATATATATATCTATTCAAAAATAAAATAAATAGTTATAAAAATGAAAAGCGGGAAAGACTTTTGTTGACAAACATCACATGGCATGATATGTTTAAAGAAAATAATGCCAGAAAATAGTATTGAAACTGCTTATATAAGCCAACTTAAGGGTGCAAATGATTATGGACAGAACGATAAAGTGGAATATAACGTATAACTGTAATCTCAGATGCAAGCATTGCTATAACAATCAATATTTCAATAAAATAGATGATAGTACATACACTAATCAAAGCTTACTTGAAACAATGGATAAGTTAATAAAAATAGGAATTACCAGAATTCATTTTTTGGGAGGGGAACCGCTGATTTCCCCCAAAATATTGCCGATTCTTTATATGGCACAAAAGAAAAATATTACTACAACCATAACAACGAACGGTCTTTTACTGTCAGCGGAAATGTCGCACACACTATTTGATGCGGGATTGTCTTTTATATGTGTAAGTTTAGATGGAGTTACTGCTGCTACGAATGATCAGATTAGGGGAAACGGTACATTTGATATAGTTAAGAAGAATATTCAGACAACTGTTAAAATAAGAAATAGCATAAACAGTAATACTAAGATATATATTACTTTAACTATGAACAGGCTGAACGTTTCTGAAAGTTCACGTATGCTGGAATTCATTGTTTCGCTGGGGGTAGACGGATTGTTGATTGCCTCTATTGATCAAGAAGGTGGTGCAGTTGATAATTGGGAAATGCTTGGTATCACTGTTCAAGAAAAAATTTTTGCCATAGAGCAAATTGTAAGAGAAAAACATAAGTACCCAAATATTTACTTGGAGATTGTTTGCAAAAATATTTTGTCAGAGTATCTTTTTAAAAAGTATTCCTGGCGAAACCGTCAACTGGATTTAGAAAAGAGCTGGTGTAATGGAACTGACGAGGAATATTATATCAAGCCAAACGGAGATATTTTGCCTTGTCGTAGTTGTGATATCTCTACTAATCAAAATTGTTTAATATCACATAATTGCAATACAAGTTTAACTCCTAACATATACAAAAATTCCAGTAAAGAAATTCTGGATAATACATTTTTTAAGCAATTTTATGCATTTACACGGGATATTAATAGTTATAAAAAAGCATCAAAATGTTTAATGTGTAAATATTCTTATAAGTGTTTGCCGTGTCCGCTAAAATGTGATTCACAGTATTTAAGCGCTGAGTGCGAATATTCCAGGGGGCTAATAAAGCAGCTCGAAATGGAATATATAAATAAGAAAGTTAAAATAAACGATAATATTTTGTTTAATTCGCTATATAGAGGTCAAATAAGAGTGCTAAATATCGAAACACAGGACCAAATGGTATTAGAAGATGTTGGGGCGGAATTGTGGAACTTATTATCAGAGTCAGACTATATAGTAGATAAATTAATTAAAAAGCTTTACCAAGATTATGCGGAAACGGTTCAGTTTAGTGAATTTCAAAATGATCTTTTGGATTATATTTTTGATCTCAGATCTAAAGGATTATTAGAAATAATATAGAGGAAAGGAGGATACGGTATGAAATCTTATAAAAAACCCAGCATTAAAAAAGTAGAAAAACCCACTATAATTTTGATTTCCTGTTGGGGAAAGCACTGATTTCTGCAAAAAGACTCACTATATGGTATGGGCTATTATTAAAAAAATGGTCCATACCATAATAAGAGGACTACTTTTGTTGGGAAGTGGAAATAACAAAAAGGGGTAAAATTTTCAGTATAACGTCTTGTATACACCTGACAAATGGATTGATTAAAAACGCGTGATTATTTTGGAAGGAGATAGATGTGAGAAAACATTTTTCTGCACCAGTATTGGCAGATATATCACTAACTAATAGATGCAATCTAAGGTGCGAATATTGCTATGCATCATCTGGGGATAAAAGCAATGAGATAGATGAACTGTCGGTTGATAATTATATAAGTTTGTTTGAACAATTAGATAAAATGAATGTACATAGAATATCACTGTCTGGAGGTGAACCGTTTGTAAGGGAGGATTTTTTTGAGATTCTTAGCGAAGCTCAAAAATACAATTTTGCAATAGTTATTAACTCAAATGGAACGCTAATTACTAATGAAGTGGCAAAAAAATTAAAACAATATAGATTTGATAGAATATGTATTACTATTGATGGAAGTTGTGAAAAAATACACGATAAAATCAGAGGGAAAGGAAGCTTTATTAAGGCACTGCAGGGAATTCAGAGACTACAAAAATATAATCTTCCTGTTTCTACCTTGTTTACATTAAATGAAAATAACGTGGAAGATTTAATTAATTCTATTAAGTTGAACGAAACAATGGGAATCAACTATATGTCGGTAATGGTTATGTGTCCAACTGGCAGAGCATCTCAAGGTCAATTGTTGCTGACAAAAGAGAAATGGTACCCCATATTTTTTGAGTTAAGTCAAATGAAAGAAAGAAATGAAATTAGGCTAAATTTTAAAATAGTCCCGCCAAATGAAGGAAATATATTTTGGCTATTTTATTTCCCACTAAAATTCTATAATAGAGTTGATCTTCTGAAATTCTGGAATCAGGATTGTTACAGTAAAGAAAACTGTGAAGTAAGTTGCCAAGCTGGAATAAAATCAATTTCCTTAATGTGCAATGGTGATGTATACGGTTGTGATTTAATGATAGGAATAGAAGAATTTAGAGCAGGTAATATCACTGAAAAACCTATTACAGATATTTGGGAGAATTCGGAAACATTTTATAAATTGCGAAGTATCGAAAAAAAAGATTTAAAAGGTAAGTGTCATGATTGCAAATATATTTGGTGCGGTGGTGGTTGTAGATCTGCTGCATATAATTTGGATGGTGATATTAAAGGGTCTGATTTAAGTTGCTTTTATTGTGAGGTTTAAAATGGAAGAAATGAGATGCTTTTTTATAGATGGAATCAAAAAGATAATAATCAGGCGTGAAGAGGATTTATATATTTGTTTTGATCCAGTGGCCTTGGAATTTTACGAGATTAATGAAACGGGTGCTTGTATATTATTTCTGATATCAGAAGGACAAACGTACGAAAATATTATTGATATCTTGCAAGATTGGTTTGAAATGGAAAGAAATAAGGTTATAGATTTTGTTGACCAATTTTTAAAGGCATTGCCAGTGAAAGAATTAATACTCACAAATTTGATTGAGTTAGGAGTCCCATCCCAATGTTTACTTGCTTAAAAAATCAACAAATTAAAGAACTGAACAAATTTGCGATACCTTTAATCATTCAAAATATAGCTGGAATGCTTATAGGTTTAGTAGATGAGATGTTTATTGGAAGAATATCTACGGAAGCTTATGGGGCAATTGGCATAATGGTATCCCTTATGAACCTGTTGGCTGGCATATTTGGTAATATTGCTGTAACCTTTAATATAGAAGGTGCCAAAAAAAGAGGTGAGGATGATACAGAGGGAATTGACATATACTTTATGTCAACTATATTTATGGATATTTTAATTGGTGCTATATATATAGTAATTATTGTTATTTTCTCGGACCAAATTTTAGGAGGACTGTATGGTCTGTCTGGTGACGCATTGCGTTGCGCTAAGATATATGCATTGATTACATGTCCATATATGCTGTTTCAACTAATTATTTTTACTTTTAATTCTTTTTTCAAAATATATAAAAGAACACGGAGCTTAATGTGGATATCTACCGTAGCCACATTAATTAATGTGGTTTTAGATTATTTGCTGGTTTTTGGTAAGCTGGGATTACCACGACTGGAAACAGCGGGGGCTGCATTGGCAACAATTATAAGCGTTTTATTTAATGTAATTGCGTTAGGACTAATGATAAAAAAAGATAAGAAGACTCATACTAGTTTTTCAAAAAAGTGTTTCCGATCATCAATGTATCTGTTAAAGGAAAGCTTACCATTAGTCGGAGAGGAGTTATTAGAGGGCAGTGTTTTTGTTGTTATAATTAATGCTCTTATATCAAATATTGGTATTACAGAGATCAGCTCATACTTACTGGTAAAATACATTCTAGATATTATTCTAATCTCTATGTACATGTATGGTTCGGCTGAATTAACATTAGTCAGTGAAAAAATAGGACAGAATCAATTTTGCAAAATAAAAGGTTTAGCAGGTATGGGGATTCTTATTTCTACTTTAATATTTTTGATCTTTTCCATAATATTTATAGTATTTAGAGATAGGATACCACAGTTAATATCTAATGAGATGGATCTGATTGTTGGTGCGTCAAATTTGGTTATTCCTATGGTACTTATGAACTTATTTAATCCAGCACAAACTATTTTGAAATATGTGCTTTTGGCTTGTGGAAAAGCTAAGACAGTCTTATATTTCACAGCATTAATAAACGCAGTGGTATTGGAAGTTGTTGCGATCATATATTTTAATGGTCCAAAAATATATTCTGTTTTTATAGGGCTTTTTATCAATTACTTTGCTCTTTCTGTTATATATGCAGTATGTATAAAAAATTTTATACAGAAAAAAAATGAATCTCTCTCTCCTCAAGAATGCCTTGTTGAAAGCTCAAAAATATAAGCGACAAACATCTTTCGGTAATCAGGTATAATCGATCACCTTGGGGTTGGCGGGCGCCTCTGCATTGACCACATATTTGCTGTAATCGTCAGGGTCCACATATACCTCGATGGGATCTCCCGGCGCGTATCCCGGGTCCTGCATTATATTTTTGCTCTTGAAACGATAGGTCACGTCCTTGTATGCGTCATAATATGTACAGTAAATAAGGTAGGGATGCCGTCTGTTATAGGTTACTGATTGATTCAGATCGATATGGTCTACCGTAGCCTGCAGCAGTTTCCCGGTCTGCATGAGCTTTTTGCCTTTTATAGAGCCGTTCAGTATCACCGTCAGGGGGATCAATCCCGTCAGCGTGAAGACAATTCCCATCCCCAGCAGCAGTATGTACCCAAAAGTATCGCCGGATTTGGAGGATATGTGACCGGGATCGCCGGGGTCCACCAGCAGAGGAATATCTTTGCCCACATACATGCCGCTGTTATAGTATCTCAGAGGCATATCCTCAAAATTTTCACCGTTATAGCTGTAATCCACAAATGTTCTGTGACGGATGTCCCCGTCAGAGGAGCGCTGTGACTCAATGTTGCTGATCGTGCCGGTGACTTCCACCGCTATGCTCTGAAACCGCATACTGCTTCTCATGAACAGGAAACCGCCGATGAGCATAGCTATGCCGGCCAGTCCAAAAATCAGGAAGAGAATTGTGGGGCCCAGGTTTTTCCTTTTATTGGGTCTGCTTGCCATGACGCTGAATACCTCGTTTCTTTATTTGTATATACCATTTATTTTGGACTTGTCCCTTAGTGGGAAATCAAGTATGATATATAATATACTATAGCATAGATCAGTGGAGGATAAAAGCATGAAATTGATTTCCTGGAATGTAAACGGACTGCGTGCCTGTCTGGATAAAGGCTTTATGGATTTTTTTAAGGAGGCGGAGGCGGACGTGTTCTGCCTGCAGGAGATCAAGCTGTCTGCGGGACAGCTCGATCTGGAACTGCCGGGCTATTGCCAGTATTGGAATTACGCGGAAAAAAAGGGATATTCCGGCACTGCCATATTCAGCAGACAGGAGCCGCTCGGCGTCTCTTACGGCATCGGTGTCCCGGAGCACGATCATGAGGGCAGGGTGATCACGGCAGAATTTGCGGAGTACTATGTGGTGACGGTGTATACGCCCAATTCCCAGCGGGAGCTGACCAGACTGAATTACCGTATGGAGTGGGAGGCGGCTTTTCTGGCATATCTGAAGAAATTGGAGGAGCGCAAACCGGTGATCTTCTGCGGGGATCTGAACGTGGCTCACAAGGAGATTGACTTGAAGAACCCTAAGAGCAACCGACATAACGCAGGTTTTACCGATGAGGAGAGGGGTTGTTTTACCAAAGTACTGGAGAACGGCTTTGTGGATACGTTCCGGCATTTTTACCCGGATCTGGAGGGAGCGTACAGCTGGTGGTCCTATATGGCCCAGTCCAGAGCCAGGAACATCGGGTGGCGTATTGACTATTTTGTATGTTCCGAGGCACTCAGGAGCAGGCTCAGGGACGCCAAGATCCATGCACAGGTCATGGGTTCGGACCATTGCCCTGTGGAACTGGAGCTGGTGTAAATATGATGCATAATCGCCGGTAGGTCATACGTCTGTGAAAAGGGAGACTTACATAAGAACGGGGAGTCAGAGGAGAGGACTATGAGTCTGAGATTCTATTTTGGTCCTTCGGGCGTGGGAAAAAGTTACAGGCTGTATCAGGAGATCGTTGAGAGATCCATGGAAGAGAAAGCCGCAGACGGAAACGGTCTGAGACGCAGTTTTCTGATCGTGGTACCGGATCAGTTTACGATGCAGACTCAGCAGGAATTGGTTACGATGCACCCATGTGAAGGCATAATGAATATTGATGTGCTGAGCTTTGGCCGGCTGTCTCACCGCATCCTGGAGGAGGTGGGCGGCGAGGATATCCCGGTGCTGGACGACACGGGCAAGAGCCTGGTGCTGCAAAAGGTGGCGGCGGGGCTGAAGGACCGGCTGCCCGCGCTGGGGGGATATCTGCACCGCCAGGGCTATATCCACGAGGTGAAGAGCGCCATATCGGAGTTTATGCAGTATGGTCTTTCCCCGCAGGACGTGGACAAGCTGACGGAATATGCCGTGGGGAGAGGCGCGCTGCATCATAAGCTCAGGGACCTGGGGCTGCTCTACCAGGGCTTTCTCGACTATATCGGCGGGCACTTTATCACCACCGAGGAAACGCTGGATCTGGTGTGCCGCTCCCTGTGTAAATCCAGGCTGATCCCCGGCAGCGTTATCGTTTTTGACGGATTTACCGGATTTACCCCCATTCAGAACAGGGTGATCCAGGAATTGATGCGGCTGGCGGCGGAGGTGGTGGTCACGGTAACGCTGGGGACGGGGGAGGACCCCTACAAGCCGGACGGGGAACAGAAACTGTTTTATCTCAGCAAAAAGACGGTGCACGATCTCACGGAGCTTGCAAAGCAGGCGGGGGTGGAGAGAGGGCAGGATGTGAGTATCACTCCCGGAGAGCAGCACCGTTTTGTGGGCAATCCGGCGCTGCAAAGTCTGGAACAGAATCTTTTTCGCACGGACCCTACGGCCTATACAAAGCCTCAGGAGCAGATACGGCTTTTCGAGGCGGATACTCCCAAGGAGGAGGCGCATCAGGCAGGTCTGGCCATCCTGCGGCTGATCCGTCAGGAGGGACTACAGTACCGGGATATCGCGGTGATCACCGGCAGTCTGGAGACCTATGCCTCTCATGTGGAGACAGAGTTCGCGGATATGGGGATACCATGTTATATTGACCGCACCAGAGGAATCACCCTTAGTCCCATGATCGAATATATAAAGAGCGCCCTGCAATTATTTTTGCAGGATTTTTCTTATGAGGCGGTGTTTCATTATCTGCGCAGCGGACTGGCGGCGCTGACTCCCCAGGAGACGGACGATCTGGAAAACTATGTGCGTGAAACCGGCCTGAGAGGGCTGAAAAAATGGAGCGGCCTCTTTACGAGAAAGACCCGGGCCATGGGGGAGGACGAGGAGGCGCTTAAGCGTATCAACGGGCTGCGGGAGCGGATGATGGAACAGCTGCGGCCCCTGGCAGGGGAGGGACATTCCAGAGCCTGTGACCATGTGGGCAGACTGTATGATTTTCTGTATGACAATGAGGTACAGCGCCGGTTGGCAGACATGGCGGCGGACTTTAAAGCTGCCGGGGATCTGGTACGGGCCAAGGAGTACGAGCAGATCTACCGGCTGGTGATGGAACTGCTGGAACAGATTTACGGGCTGCTGGGCGAGGAGGATATCTCGCGACAGGAGTTCTATGAGATATTGGAGGCCGGTTTCGGCGAGATCCAGGTGGGCACGCTGCCCCAGAATGTGGACCGTATTCTGGTGGGAGATATGGAGCGTACCAGACTGAAACAGATCAAGGTACTGTTTTTTCTGGGAGTCAATGACGGCAACATTCCCAAGAGCGTTTCCAAGGGCGGCATCATCTCGGATATGGACAGGGAATTCTTAAGGGGTTCCCGGCTGGAGCTGGCACCCACTCCCAGACAGCAGATGTTCATTCAGCGGCTGTATCTGTATCTGAATCTGACCAAGCCCTCCCGGCAGCTGTATCTGTCCTATGCCCGTATGGGTAACGACGGCAAGAGTCTCCGCCCTGCCTATCTGGTGGGAACCCTCAGGAAACTGTTTCCCGGACTTCAGGTACAATACCCTGCCCGGCAGCCGGTACTGGCCCAGGTGGCCACGGCCCGGGAGGGTATGCGCTATCTGGCCCAGGGGCTGCGGGACTATGCGGAGGGGGCCATGGAGAGCCTGGGAGAGTCATCTGACCCGGGGCAGACGGGCCGGGATTTTTTTACTCTGTACGCGGCATATGGCGGATTAAAAGAGCATCGGGAGAGTGTGGAGCTGCTGCGCCGGGCGGCCTTTTTGCGCTACCGGGAGAGCGGACTCTCCCGGGCTGTGGCCAGAGCTCTCTACGGGCTGCGTCTGGAGAACAGCGTCAGTCGTCTGGAGACCTATGCCGCCTGCGCCTACCAACATTTTTTGCAGTACGGCCTGACACTGCGGGAGCGGGAAGAATTTGGGTTTGAGAATGCGGATATGGGCAATGCCTTTCACCAGGTGCTGGATATGTTTGCGGGCAGCCTGGAGGAAAGCGGTTATACATGGTTTGACTTTCCTCAGGAATGGGCCCGGCAGACCGTGGAGGAATCTCTGGAGAGGTTCGCGGCGGAGTATGGAGGGAGCGTTCTGTATGCCAGTGCCCGCAGCGCCTACGGCATCCGGCGCATGGGACGGATACTGAAGAGGACAGTACAGGCGTTGCAGAGCCAGCTGCAAAAAGGCAGCTTTGTGCCGGACGGACACGAGCTGTCTTTCCATATGGCGGATAAGCTGGAGGCGGTGAACATAACCCTGTCCGAGGAGGAGAGGATGCGTCTTACAGGTCGCATTGACCGGGTGGATATCTCAGAGACCGGGGATAGGGTGTATGTGAAGGTGATCGACTACAAATCCGGGGACCGCCGCTTTGACTTGGCGGCGCTGTATTATGGCCTGCAGCTACAGTTGGTGGTGTATATGAACGCCGCCGCGGAGCTGGAGGCACGCAGGCACCCGGACAAGGAGATCGTTCCGGCGGCCATGCTCTATTATCATGTGGCGGACCCCATGGTGGAAACCCAGGAAGAACTGACACCCCAGGAGGTCAATGAGAAGATATTGGATCAGCTGCGTATGAACGGCGTGGTGTGCGGCGAGGAGGATATCATCCAGCGCCTGGACCGGGAGATGGGAGACCGTTCCAGCGTCATACCGGTGGAGAAAAAGAAGGACGGCAGCTACAGCGCCCGTTCCGGTGTGATGAGCAGCCGGGAGATGGGCGTGGTGTCCGCTTATGTGAGCCAAAAAGTGCGGCAGATCGGCCGGGAGATATTGGAGGGCCACAAGGAGATAAACCCCTATGAGAAAGGCAGCTCGGAGGCATGTACCTACTGCGCCTACAAAAAAGTGTGCGGATTTGATGTGAGCATTCCCGGATACCGCAAACGGGTGCTGCGGGATTTGGATAAGCAAGCGGTGTTTCAGGGCATGGAGGAGGCGCTGGACAGCGATGGAGACGCGAACGGCATTGCCGACTGACGACAGCGTGGCGGGAGGAGAAGGAGGGATACGATGGGCATACAATATACGCCGGACCAGCAGAAGGTCATCGATCTGCGGGATCGGAACATACTGGTGTCGGCGGCGGCGGGCAGCGGTAAGACGGCAGTGCTGGTTGAGCGGATCATCCGCATGATCTGTGACGAAAACAGGCCGGTGGATGTGGACAGACTGCTGATCGTGACCTTCACCAACGCGGCGGCGGCGGAGATGCGGGAGAGGATACGTCTGGGGCTGGAGAAGGAGCTGGAGGAGCATCCCGGCTCGGAGCATATCGAGCGTCAGGTGACGCTGCTGCACAATGCCCTGATCACCACCATCGACAGTTTCTGTCTCTATCTGATCCGCAACCATTTTCAGGAGATCGGCCTGGACCCTGCCATGCGGGTGGCGGACGAGGGGGAGAGTAAGCTGCTTAAGCAGGATGTGCTGCAGGCTCTGCTGGAGGAGCATTTTGCCGGGGAGGACCCGGACTTTGGGGCGTGCGTGGAATTTTTCTGTCCCGGCGGCAGGGAGAGTGTGCTGGAACAGCATATCCTGAAACTGCATGAATACGCGGAGAGCTGCCCCTGGCCGGAGCAGTGGCTGGAGGAGAGAAAGGGGGATTACGCCGCGGCGGACGAGGAGGCCTGGGAGAATTCCTCCTGCGGCGGATATCTGCGGCTGTATCTGACCCGGATGGTGCAGGGATGCGAGGATACGTTGGAGCATATGCTGGGGATCTGCGGGGAGCCGGACGGCCCCTATATGTACGCTCCGGTGCTGGAACAGGAACGGGAAATGCTGCACTCGCTTCTGGAGCGGTTTACGTTGTCCGCCGGGGCAGTTTCGGGGGAAGACCGGATCATGAGCCGTATGGCCCGGGAACTGTCGGATATAAGCTTTGGAAAACTGCCGGTGAAAAAGGACCCTGCCGTATCTTCGGAAAAGCGGGAACTTGTGAAGAATATGCGCGGCGATGTGAAGGACACGCTGCGGGATCTGCGGGAACAGTTTTTTGCCACCCCTGTCTCTCTAAGTCTGGAACAGATGCGGGCCTGTCAGGTTCCGGTCTGTACGCTGATCGATCTGGCGCTGGAGTTCGGGCGGGCGTTCCGGCAGCGCAAGCAGGAGAAAAAATTGATGGATTTCTCCGATATCGAGCATTACGCCCTGGAGATCCTGCTGCGCCGGGAGGAGGGGGAGATCCTGCCCAGCCCGGTGGCTCGGGAGTACAGGGAGTATTTTCGGGAAATACTCATCGACGAGTATCAGGACAGCAATCTGGTGCAGGAATATCTGCTCTGGGCGGTGTCCGGCGAGGAGGACGGGCACTATAACCGCTTTATGGTGGGAGACGTCAAGCAGAGCATCTACAAATTCCGTCTGGCCAGGCCGGAGCTCTTTCTGGAAAAATATGAGACCTACACCGGGGAGGAGAGCGCCAGACAGCGGATTGATTTAAGCCGCAATTTCCGCAGCCGCCGGGAGGTTTTGGAGACGGTGAACGGCATGTTCGCCAATCTGATGAGCCGGGACAAGGGAGGCATCGTCTATGATGACCGGGCTGCCCTGTATGTGGGGGCGGAGTATCCCCAGGGACCTGACTGCCGCAGTGAACTGCTGCTGGCGGAGAAACCGGAAAAGGACAGCCAGATCACAGCCAGAGCCAGAGAGGCGCAGATGATCGCTGCCAGAATCCACAGACTGCGCCGGGAACACCGGGTGACGGATAAAATAACCGGGGAACTGCGGCCGGTGCGGTACGGGGATATGGTGATCCTGCTGCGCACGCTGAGCGGCTGGGACGAGGAGTTCCGGCAGGTATTGGAGGGGGAGGGCATTCCTGTGTACATCTCCTCCAAGACGGGGTATTTTGCCGCTACCGAGGTACAGGAGCTGCTACAGCTGCTGCGTGTGCTGGACAACCCCACCCAGGATATACCTCTGTTCGGCGTAATGAAATCTGTTTTTGGCGGCTTTTCAGAGGAGGAGATTGCGGTACTGAGAAGCGGAGACCGGGAGGTAAGCCTGTGGAAAGCCCTGTGCGCCGCAGGGGAGGAGGATGGCCGGAAGGGGGAACCGGGGGAAAAATGCCGCCGTTTCCAGGAACTGGTGGAGACCTACCGGGGCTACACGGTCTATATGCCCATACGCCAGCTCTTAGAGACGATCCTGCGGGAACACGACTATCTGCAATATGTGACCGCCATGCCCGCCGGGAGCAAGCGCCGTGCCAATGTGGAAATGTTGCTGACCAAGGCTTCGGATTTTGAGAAGACCAGCTATTTCGGGCTGTTTCACTTTGTGCGTTATATTGAACAGCTGGAAAAATACGACGTGGACTTCGGGGAGGCGGGGTCTCTGGATGAGAACGCCGATGTGGTGCGCATCATGAGCATTCACAGGAGCAAGGGACTGGAGTTCCCCATAACTTTTGTCTCCGGTCTCGCCAAGCGTTTTAATATGCAGGACGCAAACCAGAGTTTTCTCATGGATATGGATTTTGGGCTGGGAACGGATTATGTGGATGTGGAGCGGCGGGTGCGCAACAAGACCCTGCGCCGCATGGTGGTTTCCAGAAAGATGCGGGAGGAAAATCTGGCGGAGGAACTTCGGGTGCTGTATGTGGCGCTGACCAGAGCCAGGGAAAAGCTGATCATGACCGGGTGCGCGGCGGACAGTGAGGCACTGTGGCAGCAGTACCGGCTGCGGGGCCAGGGCCCTTTGAGCTATCTGGATTTTATCGGTGCAGGGAGCTATCTCGCCTATGTTTTGCCCGCTATGGACCCCGGGTCTGTGCAGGTGTGCGTGTGGCAGGAGGAGGAATTGGCCGGCCAGGCGGTGCGGGAACAGGTGGATATGGCCGGGAGAGAGCTGCGGCTGGAGCAGGCCGGGCTATGGGCGGACCGGGAACAGGTCCGGGAGCTGGAGCAGCGTTTCGCTTATACTTATTCTTACCGGGAGCTGGAACAGCTCTATACCAAGACCAGTGTTTCCGAGCTGAAGATCGCCGCCATGGAGGAGAAGGACGAGGCGGCTTACCAGGCCTTTGAGCAAAAGGAGATAGTGCCTTATATTCCCAGTTTCCGGCAGAGCGCCCAGGAGGCGGGGGGAACGCTGCGGGGCAATGCCTTTCATAAGGTCATGGAGCTGGCGGACTATGAGGCTTTGTATCGAGATGTATATGAGGGAATGCCGGACAGCGCTGAGAACTTCCGGCAGACAGGGGACGAGAACAGGCTGCGGGACAACCTGCGGGAGATACTGGCCCGGGAGACCGCCCAGGGGCGGCTCCCCGAAAGCTACCGCCAGGTGCTGCAGGAACACAAGCTGTTGCGCTTTTTCCGGGACGGTCTGGCCTGGCGTATGTGGCGTGCCCAGAGAATGGGAGCGCTGTATCGGGAGCAGCCTTTTGTATACGGAATCAGCGCCGCCCGCTTAAAGCCCTGTTTCCCCGCCCGGGAGAAGGTGTTGATACAGGGAATTATAGACGCGTTTTTTATCGAAGACGGACAGATCATAGTGGTGGACTACAAGACCGACCGGGTGCGCACCGGGGAGGAATTGTGGAACCGCTATGCGGAGCAGCTGAGGTACTATGAGGAGGCCCTGGGAAAACTGATGGGGCTGCCGGTGGGAGAGAAGATCCTGTACTCCTCCAGCCTGGGGTGTTGCGTGACGGAACCGGGAAAGTAGATCCCATGAAATGATACATACTTTGGAGGAAAAGATGAAAGCTGGCAATGTCCCGCAGCATCCTGGGATGGGAGGCGGCGGGACATTGTGTGGCTATGGGCTATTCGTTTGTCAGGCCGAATTTTCTTAGGATGCGGTAGCTGTCCAGGAGGCCGGCTATGTATGCGTTGGTGATGTGTTCAAATTCGCTTTCGTCTTTGCGGGCCAGGAGGGTGTCTGTGATGTCGCGCTGGGGTTCTGTGAAGTTTGTGCTCTGATAGAGTTCATAGGTTCGTTGGTATTCGAGCAGGGCTGTCTGGTAGTCTGTGTCCTGTGCGAGAAGGGAGTCCAGGGTGCCGTTTTTCAGGCTGTCCATGCATAATTTCAGAGTTTCTTTTATGTCCTGGACGGTGATAGTTTCTGTGATGATGGAGAAGAGTTCTTGTGTGGTTTGGTCATTTTTCTGCATTTGTTGGGTTCCTTTCTGCCGCTGGCATGGTGAAAATGCGGTTGTCGGGTGGCAATGGTTCCATGCAAACAGGCAGGTCCGGGGGTCCCGGCTTTCATGAAAAAAGAGGGGCAGCGGGGTCTTGCGAGGCAGCTATCCCTCATTTTCTTATGCTCTTCATAAAGGTTTTGACAATCTCTTTTTCTTCCAGCTTTAAGTCGTCCCATAACAGTAGGAGTTCGTTCTGTTCATCGGACAGGTCCGGGATGCTTTCGCCCTGAGTGAAGAACTGCGCGATGGTTATCCCGAAGGCGGCGCAGATTCTTTCTATTGTGACCAGGGTTGGCACGTTTTTCTTTTTCACGATATCTGACAGTGCAGACTGCGAGATTCCCGTCTGGCTGGATAGCTGGTATCTGGTGATTCCGCCTTTTGAGCAGAGCTCTTCAATCCTCATTGGAACATAGTCTTCTATACACAAGCATTATCCACCTCTTTTCCGAAGTATCATAATGCTATTGTATGTGCATTTTTAAAAAATGATTAGAACCAAATTGTCTTAGTAAATACTTATCCAAAGAGAAGTGACGGAGTAAAAAAAATAACTGTTTCTTTATGTTGGGTGTCGGCCTGTTTACATAGGGTTATTCTATCACAGGTATGCGGAAAATGGTATGGGAATCGTTCAACAAATTGTCTGCTGGTTTTACAAAATATGACAGGTTGCGACAGTGTCGGACATCCGAGTTTCACAGGCCGTTTTTGATGAGCAGTTCTCAGTTGGCGCAGACGATCTTTATTTTGCGGTTGAAGGCTATGGGGATTTCTTTCTGGCAGACGTATCCTTTGTCCGGCATTTCCTAGTTTCTAATGTAAAGCAGTGGGAACATTTTTCAGAAAATGAGAAAATAAATAAGCCTACCTTGTCACTTCAATCAATCAGTACAGGTAGGCTTATAACTTACCAGGGAGGCCAACCACACTTTTGGGCGGTTGCTCTCTTTATGTCTTTATAATAGGATAAACGTTCACATCATTCCAAAGCCATTTTTTTCACATTACCCAAAGCCTTTTTAATAGGAGGCAGCAACAGAATAATGACAGTGACAGCCGCCTCGGCAAAGATGTAGATCGCGTTATATGCCAGAGAATAAGGCAGGGGAGCCCAGCCTTCCCAGGCGTAAGCGCCAAAGAAGATCCAGCCGGAGAGTACTGCAAACAGATATCGTCCAAATACCGCCGCAATATAGCCTTTGACCAGACCGTTCTTGCTGCGGGAGAACAGTCCCGAGAGCCCCAGCGCCCCAAAGGCCAGCAGATAGTCCACCACCAGCTGCATGGGGTAGAGCACATAGGGGTCGATCAGCAGTTGCAATACGCCGTAAGCGACACCGGCCAGCAGTCCGGCTGCCAAGCCGAAGAAGTATCCGGGCAGACAGATCACCAGCATGGACAACAGTGTGACGGAGCCGCCCCAGGGAAAGGAAAACAGTTTGATATTGGACAGTACCGTGCCCAGAGCGATGGCCATGGCGCAGAACACCAGCTGTTTGACGGTCAGTTTGCCGGAACGTTTTTCGGAAGAGCAGTCTCCCTTTTTCTGCCCGTGAATACGGGCGAAAGCCACGGCGCCGCCCAGCAGGACAAGGATGAGTACCATCAGCAGGATACTGCCGAGAGTGGTGGGGACATAGGTGTTTTCTCCCCATTCGTTGACAACAACATCATACAACATAAAAAATCCTCCTTTGTGGGTGCAAGGAGGGACGACATCGTAATACGGATAAGGAAAGTCTGGCGTCTTTTCTCTTCCGTATACTTATGCTTCCTTACGCCGGTATTGTCCGGGTCAAGTAGTGAGGGTTAGGATATCGTATATCCAATCTCAGCGATGCGCTCCCCTAGCGAGTATTATTTGGTTCGTAGTTCATAATATACCAGGACGGCGCAGTTGTCAAGACACTGGTTTGCCGGTTTCACAGGGTGCGTACACCGGTTATCATAGGGCAGCTGTCAGGGGACTGCTTTCGTAGGTCGGCAAGCACGGTATGCTCTATGCGGATGCCTGTTCCTGTGCGGCCCCTTTCAATCGACCGGAAACGTGGCGGAGATTGTGGCTGAAAATACTCAGCAAAATTATGTTGCGGATATCTATTTTTTATGGGAGAATGGAAAAAAGGGGCTGAGGTTCCGACAATAAATAAGAAAGGTATGGATCGATCATGGAGAGATGGGCAAGGGCAATGTATCAGCCGGTTCTTCCGATGGGAGAGGACGGGCGCAGAGTTACAGGCAGCAGAGAGCATATCGCGCTTTCCGGGGAGGCAGCCAGAGAGGGCATGGTGCTATTAAAAAATCAGGAGAATGTGCTGCCGCTGCCTAAGGGCAGCAGGGTGGCGCTGTTCGGAAAGGCCACCTTTGACTATGTGAAGGGCGGCGGAGGCAGTGGCGATGTGACGGTGGCTTACACCCGCAATCTGTATGAGGGTCTGAAACAAAAAGCCGGACATGTGGAAATCTTTGAGGAGCTTGCCGGCTATTACAGGGAGAACGTAAAGGAGCAGTATGCCCATGGCGTAGGGCCCGGTATGACGGTGGAACCCCCGCTGCCCGGGGAGCTGCTGACAAAGGCCAGGGCCTACACGGATACAGCCATTATCAGTATCTGCCGCTTTTCCGGCGAGGGCTGGGATCGAAAGAGCGTCTATGATAAAAAGGAAAACAGGAAAGACACGGTGATCGCCGGCCTGGAACAGAAACAGGAGAGCGGGAACGAAGTGTTTGAGGACGGGGACTTTTACCTGACCCGTGGGGAGAAGGACATGGTGGAAACAGTAAAGAGCCGTTTCCCCAAAGTGATCGTGGTCATGAATGTGGGCGGTATGGTGGACACGGACTGGTTTGCCGGGGAGGACCGGATACAGGCCGTCCTCATGGCGTGGCAGGGCGGCATCGAAGGCGGGCTGGCGGCAGCGGAGCTGCTGGTGGGCGAGGGCAATCCCAGCGGCAAGCTTTCGGACACTTTCGCGAAACGGCTGGAAGACTATCCCTCCACTTACAATTTCCATGAATCCGACGATTATGTGGAGTATACCGATGACATCTATGTGGGGTACCGCTATTTTGAGACGATTCCCGGGGCGGCGGAGAAAGTCAACTATCCCTTCGGTTTCGGCCTGTCCTACACCAGATTTCTTCTGTCCATGCCAACGGTGGAAAAGAGGGGGCATCATCTCCGGGTCATGGTGGAGGTTTGCAATATCGGACAGATGGCGGGAAAAGAAGTGGTGCAGGTCTATTACAGCGCTCCCCAGGGCAGGCTTGGAAAACCGGCCAGAGAGTTGGCGGCTTTTCAAAAGACCAGACTGCTGCAGCCCGGAGAGACCCAGACAGTCGTGCTGCGCATAGATATCAACGATATGGCATCCTACGATGATCTGGGCAAGGTGGCCAGATCCGCCTATGTTCTGGAAAAAGGAGAATACCGCTTTTATGTGGGTACCTCCGTGCGAGACACCGTGGAGAGCAGCTATGTGATGGTGCTGGAGGAGGATGTGGTCACACGGCAGCTTTCTCCAAAGATGGTTCCTACACAGCTTGGAAAGCGTATGTTGGCGGATGGCAGTTATGAAGAGCTGCCTCAGGGAGAGCCGGTGGATACGGACGCCAGCGTATTTCCTGCCAAGCTGCCTGAGCGGGAGACGGGCGGCGTCACGCCCGTGGTAAAGAGGCGCGAGAGCTATCCGCTGTGGGGATATGAGGACAATCGGCCGAAACTCATAGACGTGGTAGAAGGCCGTATCACCCTTGAGAAGTTTGTGGAACAGCTGCCTGACGAACAGCTGGCGGAGCTATTGGGAGGACAGCCCAACACCGGGGTGGCAAATACTTTCGGCTACGGCAATCTGCCGGACTACGGCGTTCCCAATATCATGACTGCGGACGGCCCCGCAGGGGTGAGGATCGCGCCCCAGTGCGGCGTATGTACCACTGCCTGGCCCTGTTCCACCTTGCTGGCCTGTACCTGGAACCCCCAGCTGGCGGAGCGGGTGGGCGCGGCCGGGGGTGCGGAGGCCAAAGAAAACAATATTGGAGCATGGCTGACTCCCGCCGTCAATATCCACCGCAGTCCTCTCTGCGGCCGTAACTTTGAGTACTATTCCGAGGACCCTTACCTCACCGCCAAGATGGCGGGGGCCATGGTGACGGGTATCCAGAGCAACCATGTGGCGGCAACGGTGAAACATTTCGCGCTGAACAATAAGGAGACAAACCGCACGGAAAGCGACTCCAGAGCCTCCGAACGCGCTATCAGGGAAATATATCTGAGGGCCTTTGAGAGAATCATAAAAGAGGCAAAACCCTGGAGCATCATGTCCTCCTACAATATCATCAACGGACGCCGTGCCTCCGAGAACCGGGAAATGCTGGAAGATATCCTGCGGGGCGAGTGGGGCTTTGAGGGGATGGTGACTACCGACTGGTGGACCCACGGCGAGCATTACAAGGAGACAAAAGCGGGAAACGACATGAAGATGGCATGCGGTTTTCCCGCAAGACTGCTGGAGGCCAAAGAGAAAGGGGCATTGACCAGAGAGGAGATGGAAATCTGTGCCCGCAGGATCTTAGGACTGATCTTGAAGATAGAGTAAGCGGCAAAGAACGCAAATATAACGGGAGCGGTTACGTTTGGATGAGAGGAGCGTCTATGGATATATTGGTGTTAGGCGGAACCAGATTTTTTGGCATTCCCATGGTGGAGGAACTGCTGCGGCAGGGACATAAGGTGACTATCGCCACAAGACAAAAAAATAATGATCCCTTTGGTGATGCAGTTCAAAGGATACAGGTGGAGAGAACCGATCCTGTTGAGATGATAAATGCATTTCGGGGAAAGAGATATGATGTGGTGTACGACAAGATTGCGTACTGTTCAAACGACATAAAATATGCCATGGACGCTATAGATTGCGCAAAGTACGTCTATATGTCCAGCACTGCAGTGTATGACCCTAAAAAACCGGATACCCGGGAAGAAGATTTCGATGCATTGGCTAAAGAGCTTATATGGTGCGGCCGCCGCGATTTTCCCTATGATGAGATAAAGAGGCAGGCCGAACGCGCGCTGTGGCAGGAATACGGCCACAGGGACTGGATCGCGGTCAGGTATCCCTTTGTTATCGGGGAAGACGACTACACGGAGCGCTTGCTGTTCTATGTGGAACATACGATGAAGTCTATTCCCATGAATATTGATAATATAGATTTCCGGATGAGCTATATACGTTCTGACGAGGCGGGTAAGTTTTTGGCTTTTCTGGCGGATAAGGATTTCCGGGGCGCTGTAAATGGCAGCGCCCACGGCAGCTTGTCCCTGCGTGAGATCATCGGCTATGTGGAGAGTAAAACAGGCGGGAAAGCCTGCCTGGACCCGGCGGGAGACACAGCGCCTTACAACGGCGAGCCGGAGTACAGTATCCGGGTGGACAGGGCGGAAAGGCTGGGATTTTGTTTTTCGGATATAAACGACTGGATATATGATCTGATCGATTATTATATTGGCAGGGTGAGGTCTGGGAAGGACGAATGAATGTAACAAAAATAGCAAACGCTGAATGGGTGTTTTTGATCAGGGGATAGGCCTTTTTTATGGCTTGTCCCTTTTCGTATATAAGATTGAAAAATTTTTCGCACATCCGGTAATCTGAGCCGTTATACACAGTGAAAGGAGGGCCGCCTGGTGTCCATGGACGAAAAAACACTATATGACAAGATTTACCGCTACTGCTACTACCGGCTGGGGCAGGTGCAGACAGCGGAAGACATTACCCAGGAAGCCTTTCTGCGGCTGTGGGAGAGCAGAGAATACCGGGAGCAGGGCAAGGCTTTACAATACCTGTACACCACAGCCAGACATCTGTGTATTGACGAATACCGCAGACGCAAGGCGCAGCCCCTGACTTCGGAGATGGAAGAACAACTGACTGCCCCCGCAGCGCTGGAGCCGGAGCTGCGTCTGGGGCTGCGGCAGGCGCTGGAAACCCTGCCGGAGAGCGAGAGAGAATTGCTGGCGCTGCGTTATGCCGGCGAGATTCCGCTGGGAGAACTGGCGAAAATGCTTGGAATATCCCGGTTTGCTGCCCGGCGCAGGATCACGGCGGCGCTGGAAAAGCTGCGGGAGCAGCTCAAGTAATGTGTCGCCTGTCCAAGGCGGCAGAATGGAGATTTATATGAAACAGAGCAAGAGGGAGAGAGAATATAACGATGCCGGGGGTATGTGTTCCATTGATATCCTGAAACGGCGGCTGCGGATATTGTGGCAGGCCCCGGCTCCTGAGAGGCGGGACCTATTCCTGGCCGGCGGGCCCCGGCCAGGAATAGGCCACGGTACGTTTGTGCTGACTCAGGCAGCCTATATCCGCAAACGGGTGTGGGTGTTGTCCGTGGCGGTGTTTGCCGTGTTGGTGGGGATAACCGCCGGATGGCAGCAGGATGTGCTGTGGATGGCCGCCAGCGTCATGCCATTTTTCGCGCTGACGGCAGTGCAGGAACAGGTGCGCTCCTTTACCTACAATATGGCGGAACTGGAGCTGGCCACTCGCTTTTCCGTAAAAAGTATTATGATGGCAAGAATGGGGCTGCTGGGCGGATTTCATCTGGCGCTGCTGTGTCTGCTGTTTCCGGTGCTTGCCCTGTATGAGCAGATGGAAATATGGCATACCGGAGTATACCTGCTGGTGCCTTATCTGGCGACCACTTTTCTGAGTATGGTCTGCTCCAGAAAAGTGCGGGGGCGGGAAATCGTTTATCTGTGTCTGGGCAATGCGATGCTGGTAGGCAGCATGCAAATGGTGGGACATGGGATCATGCAGTGGTATGAAAGGCGCTTTTTCGGGTGGTGGATTCTGGCGCTTGCACTGCTGCTGGCCGGGAACGGATGGGAGTATTACCGCTGTGCCTGCCAGGCGGGCAGGATCTATGAGCAGGCAGGAACTTAAGCGGTGCCCGAAGGTTCCGACAACCCATAATATAGGAGAATGAGATGAGAGAACAGACTGAATTGTGTATCGAAAATATTGCTAAAAAGTACCAGAACAGAACCGTTGTAGAACCGATCAGTATTAAGCTGACCACAGGGGTTTACGGTCTGCTGGGTGCGAACGGCGCGGGCAAGACAACGCTGATGCGGATGATCTGCGGTATATTGCAGCCCACCCAGGGACAGATCACGCTGGCGGGGGAGCCTGTGACCAGCGAATCCTACAGGGCCATGCTGGGATATCTGCCCCAGGATTTTGGATATTACCCGGACTTTAATGGCGGGGAATTTCTGCTCTATATGGCGGCGCTGAAAGGGCTGTCCAAGCACCAGGCCCGGGAGAAGAGCAGGGAGCTTTTGGAGATGGTGGGCCTGTCAGAGCAGGCTCATAAAAAGATAAAAACCTACTCCGGCGGCATGAAACAGAGGCTGGGAATCGCCCAGGCACTGCTTAACGCTCCCAGGCTGCTGGTGCTGGATGAACCCACAGCGGGGCTGGACCCCAAGGAAAGGGTGAGATTCCGGGATCTGATCGCCGAAGAAGGAAAGAACAGCATCGTGCTGTTATCCACCCATATCGTGTCGGACGTGGAGCATATTGCGGACAGTATTTTGATGATGAAAGACGGAAGACTGATCTATCAGGGAAAATGGGAGGAGAGCCGGGGAGATTTGGAGCAGTTTTATCTGGAGCAGTTTGAAGATGAGTTGAAGATGAGATAGAAAAGGGAGGGATACGGCAATGAGCCAGCTGGGAATTCTGTATCTATACGAGATGAAAAAGATCCTGAAAAGGAGAATGACTTGGATCGCCTTTTGCGGCGTTGTATTTATTATGATGTCTCTCTGCTTTGGGGTGCTGCTTAATAGCTTCGCTACCTCAAACGCGCAGACCGGGGAAATGGTGCACTATAGCGCGTACGACAGGGCCACACAGCGGGGAGAGTGGGCGGAAAAACTTAACGGCAGGCTCATTGACGATGGGCTGCTGGGGGAGATGCAGACAGCCTATGGGGCGGTACAGACCAACGAGAGACTGCCGGTGGATGGGAGCATGATCGGGACTATAATTATGGAGGTCTCGGAGGATGAGGCGGAGGAAGAAAAACGTGCGGAGCAACGTAAGCGGTATGAGGCCGTCTATAACTATGTGAGGGAGGTAGTGGGCAACGATAGAGTGTACACAGTGGATGCCGCCTCTTTTTACGGGGAGATACAGCAGAAGATCACGGATTATGAGAATACCGGGTATCTCACGGAAGAAGAAATAGAATACTGGCGCGGGCATGAACCCCAGGCTCCCTATCCTTTTTATTGGACTCAGGGTCCGAAGATGATGCTGGCCTGTATAATGACGCTGCTGGTGTTGATGGCATTAGTGATCGGCATGATGTTTTCGGGTGTATTTGCGGATGAACATATGCGCAAAACCGACCAGCTGGCGCTGTGCAGCCGTTATGGCAGAGAGGTGCTCTACCGGGCCAAACTGTTGGCAGCCGTGACATTGGGTGTGGCGGCCACATTTATAGTGGGAGGTGTTACGCTGGTGAGTTTCGGCATTCTCTATGGATATGAAAAAAACTGGAACGCGCCGCTGCAGATGTATCTGGATGACTCTCCGTTTGCCTTGACTTTGGGAGAGGCCATTGTGATCCTGCTGGTATTGCTGCTTTTGTCGGCGGCACTGCACAGTGTTCTGACGCTGGTTCTGTCTGCCTGGACCAAGAGCAGCGTGGCAACCATGAGTCTGATGATGGTGTATACTCTGGGAACTCTGCTGATCAATGTGCCGGGGCGGTTTCGGGTGCTGTCCCAGTGCCTGTCTCTGATGCCTGCTAAGCTGGTCAGAGGCACCGCTTTCTGCGATATGCGTCTGGTGGGAGCCGCGGGACATTACCTGACCAACTGGCAGACGGGTATGTTCCTGTATCCTGTGCTGACCCTCGCCCTTGTGCTGCTGGGCGGCCTGCTCTACCGCAGGTGGCAGATCAGCGGGAGATGACGCCGCTTTGACGGATGACTTCTACCAACTCCCGGATGGTCTCCACAGGCAGCACCAAGGCGAAACGCACATAGCCCTCTCCTTGGGTGCCGAAAGCATCCCCGGGAGTGCAGATCACGCCGGTGCGCTCCATCAGTTCCAGACAGAACTCCTGAGAGGAGGAAAAACCGTCGGGAATGCGCGCCCACGCGAACATGGTGCCTTTGCTGTCCGGTACATTCCAGCCGATAGACCGCAGGCCGCCGCAGAGCGCGTCCCGGCGGGCCTGGTAGGCCAGACACTGGGTTTTGACACCCTCTAAGGGGCCGGTCAAGGCGGCGATAGCCGCCTTTTGTATCGGCGCGAACATCCCGAAATCGTACTGGGAGCGCAGGAGTTTTAACGGCTTTATGATCTCGCTGTTGCCGATGAGAAAAGAGATCCTCGCTCCTGTCAGATTGAAACTTTTTGACAGGGAAAAAGCCTCGATTCCCACTTCCTTCGCATGGGTGTACTCCAAAAAGGAACCGCCGTAATTGCCGTCGTAGATGATATCCGAGTATGCATTGTCATGCACCACGATGATGTTATTTTTTTCCGCGAAAGCAATCAGCTCTTCATAAAAAGAGGGAGGGGCAATGGCGCATACCGGGTTATATGGATAGGACACCATGATGTATTTGGCCCTTTGGGCAATGTCTTTGGGAATCCGGTCCAGCCGGGGCAGAAAGCCGTTTTCCTCCTTTAGGTCATAAAAATACAACTCCGCGCCGCCCAGATAAGCTCCCACCTCGAACACCGGGTAACCTGGATCGGGCAGCAACACCACGTCCCCGGGGTTGCAGAGGGCCATGCCGATATGGGCGATCCCTTCCTGGGAGCCGGGCACCGCCAGTATCTCGTCCGTCTCCAGCTCCACTCCAAAACGCCTGCGGTAATAGCTCTGCACCGCCTGGGTCAGCTCCGGCAGATCCCGCAGGGTATAGTGGTACTGGACAGGGTCCCTGGCGGCGTCAATCAGTGCCTGGCGTACATGCTCAGCTACAGGGAAATCCGGCGTGCCCACGGACAGGTTGTACACCTTGCGGCCGCTGGCCTGGAGCTGCTCTTTTTTCTCGTTCAACGCGGCAAAAATGCCGGTCTGGAAGTGCGCGAGACGCGCCGACGGTTCTATTTTCATATGTCTTCCTCATCATTGGATATTACCATGGTCAAATTTTTAATAGGATGCCTTAAAACATATATAGATATGCGTAGGTTTTATATGTTGGATTATGGGTACGTTTTATACATAATCTACACACTGCCATGATTGTTGCTATAATTTTTGGCCTAATTATATCATGTTTGTTCGCGCATATCAACCGCTACATACAGTATTGCCAGCGGGAGACGGGTGGATGGCAGCAGGCTTCCGGAGAGGACAGTGCGGCGATTGCGCGGGTCTTTGACAGTTTCTTCACAAATCCATTTCGCTGAACTCCAGTATATATAAGGCTTTAAGCCTTCTTTTTTTTGTCAAATTTAATGTATTTTTTTGTACGGGAGTTTGACACTTCTTTTTAACATCATATCGCAAAAATCCTTTATTTAAGCT
>ERZ777305.228-NODE-228-length-96535-cov-9.858727_pt1 | contig 96535 bp, 79 predicted proteins | sample MGYA00374965_ERZ777305 | MGnify/ENA primary metagenome ERZ777305 (study PRJEB29328, sample SAMD00013331) | mouse gut metagenome | study: EMG produced TPA metagenomics assembly of the Metagenome analysis of fecal microbiota from mouse which was promoted... | reverse complement strand
AAAAAAGTGACAGACCCGTCATTTCGTAAGTATGGCAGGGTCGTGGAGGGGATTGATTTCGCCGATTTGGTGGAGGCAATCAAAAAGGAGACGCCATTGCCGGAAGGAGTAGCTTATGAGCCTTCTATCCAGGCTTTGGAGGCAACACAGGCTGCCAAGGATTTACAGAGAAGAACCTATGGAGAACTGCCGATTGAGGTAGGATACTGCAACGGGCATAATTACAAGCTCAATGCGGTAGAGTATCACAGAAGTTCAGAAATCAATGTGGCAGCTACGGATGCCGTATTGATTGTAGGCATGCAGCAGGATATCACAGATGATTTTACTTATGAGACGGCTAAAATGGAAGCGTTCCTGGTAGAAGCAGGTACGGCGGTGGAACTTTACGCTACCACCCTGCATTATGCACCCTGCAGCGCGGATGAGAATGGTTTCAAGGTAGGCATCGTGCTTCCGGCAGGTACGAACTATCCGCTTAAGGAGAGTCATGACGGTTGGGAAGATTCCCTGATCACAGCACAGAACAAGTGGCTGATCGGTCATGCGGAAGGCGGCCTCGATGCGGGCGCACATATCGGACTTGTGGGGAAGAACCTGGATATCCGGGATTGAGCGCAGCGCAATCTCGAGATTTGTTTCGCAAACCCGGAATAAGCGGGAGGTATAGGCGAAGGTATTCGTAAACAACCGGCAGCACCGGTTAAAGGAGGATAAATAAAATGAACAATTTACCGAAAGTAAAAATTGGTATCGTAGCGGTAAGCCGCGACTGTTTCCCGGCATCTCTTGCTGTGAACAGAAGAAAAGCCCTGGTGGCAGCTTACAAGGCAAAATATGATGAGACAGAGATCTATGAGTGTCCTGTCTGCATCATCGAGAGCGAAATTGACATGGTAAATGCCCTGAAGGATATCAAAGAGCAGGGATGTAACGCACTCTGTGTTTACCTGGGCAACTTTGGTCCCGAGATTTCAGAGACTCTGCTTGCAAAACATTTTGAAGGTCCGAAAATGTTTGTGGCAGCAGCAGAGGAGTCCCAGAATGACCTGATTCAGGGACGCGGCGATGCTTACTGTGGTATGCTGAATGCAAGCTATAACTTAAAGCTGCGCAACATCAAAGCATATATTCCGGAGTATCCTGTAGGCGACGCAGAAGACTGTGCTGATATGATTCATGAGTTTGTGCCGATTGCCCGTGCAGTGGCAGCGCTTGCTAACTTAAAGATTATTTCCTTTGGTCCGAGACCGCTTAATTTCCTGGCATGTAATGCGCCTATCAAACAGCTTTACAATCTGGGTGTAGAGATTGAGGAGAATTCAGAACTTGATCTGTTTGAAGCTTTCAATAAGCATGCAGACGATCCTCGTATTCCGGATGTGGTAAAAGATATGGAAGCAGAACTTGGCGATGGCAACAACAAGCCCACCATTCTTCCTAAGCTGGCACAGTATGAACTGACACTGCTTGACTGGGTAGAGGAGCATAAGGGATATCGTGAGTATGTGGCACTTACCAGCAAATGCTGGCCTGCTTTCCAGACACAGTTTGGTTTCGTTCCCTGCTTTGTGAACAGCCGTTTGACGGGCAGAGGCATTCCGGTATCCTGTGAAGTAGATATCTATGGTACGTTAAGTGAGTTCATCGGCCAGGCAGTCAGCGATGACATTGTAACCCTGCTTGATATCAATAACTCTGTGCCGAAGGATATGTACAAAGAATCTATCGAAGGCAAGTTCGACTATAAGTACACAGATACTTTCATGGGCTTCCACTGCGGCAATACCTGTTCCAAGAAGCTGTCCAAGTGCAGCATGGAATATCAGATGATCATGGCAAGATCTCTTCCGGAAGAAGTAACCCAGGGTACTCTCGAGGGAGACATTGTTCCGGGTAACATCACATTCTATCGTCTGCAGAGCACGGCTGATAATATCCTGCGTGCTTATGTGGCAGAGGGTGAGGTACTTCCTGTGGCAACCAAATCTTTCGGCGGTATCGGCGTATTCGCGATTCCGGAGATGGGAAGATTCTATCGCCATGTATTGATTGAGAAGAATTATCCTCATCACGGCGCAGTGGCATTCGGCCATTATGGAAAGGCACTGTATGAAGTATTCAAGTACATCGGCGTGGATGTAAGCGAAATCGGCTACAACCAGCCTAAGAGCCTGCCTTATCCGACAGAGAATCCTTTTGCATAAGACATGGGGATACAAGGAAAGCGATAAGAAATAAACATAAGAATTTCCTGAAATATAAAAGGAGGTGGAGCCAACGGTTCCATCTCCTTTTTATGAATGATAAATCGGTAAGACAAATCTGATTCCGTAAAGCGCATCTTTCGGAGCGTTTTGCTTATCAGAGTGTGGTATCTAACGTAGACCCGGCATTGACGCTGCTGTAGCCGCCCTGGCTGGTATAGGTTTTGTTGAGCAGGGATTCGCCCTGGCTGGCATAGCGGTAAATGGAGTTAATCCTGTCGGTCATCTTTTCTCCGAAGGAATATACGCCGCTGAATAAATTCTTGACATTGCCCATATCAGCTTCTTTGAATTTGGTCTCGTCTATGGACAGCGTCTTATCCGAATTTACGGTGACGCCCATTCTGGAGAAAGCACTCTTGTTGCCGCTCACAAGACTCTTTAAGTAGTCAGCCTGTTTGATCACGTTTGAGTTCTTGCTGTTATTGGTATTCTTGATCAGGGCATTGTAGTCTTTGACAAAAGCGGAGAATGCATCGTATACCTTGTCTTTATTGTCGTTGCTGATGTTCATGGCGCCAAGCTTCTCCACAGACTTATAAAGTGTACTTGCAGAAGCAGCAGATGCAGGGTCTTCTGCGGTCTTGGAGATATCTTTGTTGGAGGAAGAACTGTTTGTCTTGGAAGTGCTGCTTCCGGAAGAGGTACTTCCCGTGGTGCCTGCATATTTGGCTTTGGAAGAAGTAACAGACTCACCATCTCCTGCGGCCCGGTAGATTCGGCTCGCTCGGTCAGCAGCTTTGTCAGCAAAGGAACCGATGCCGCCGAATAGCGTCTTAACGGTGCCGGCACGGCCACTGTCATCGGTGAATCCTTTCTTGAAGGTATCCTTATCCAGAGACAATGTTTTGTCTGAATTCATGGTGATTCCAATTTTGGCAAAGAGCTTGTAGTTGCTGTAATAAGTGTCATAGAGCGCATCGGTCTGTTTCTTGACGGTAGCGTTGTCACTCTTTGAACCGCTCTTCATCAGGCTGTTATAGTCTTTGATAAAGGCGGATACCGCGTCGGTAATCTCCTCAACATTCTCCTCGCTGTGGTCATCGTAATTTAAAGTACCCAGCTTGCTGGCAGATCTGTAAAGTGAACTTGCAGCAGAGGCAGAGGAGGCATCCTTTATCTTCTTGGATTTGGAGGAAGATGTCTTTTCTTCCTCTTCACTCTCTTCAGCCTTCATTTTAGAATAGTATGATTTCATCATCTTACCGTAACTGCCGTTCTTGATCGCAGCGTAGTCGGCGAGCAGTGAAGAACCGTCAAAGCCGCCGGAACTGCCGGAACCGGCACCGCTCAATAAGCTGGAATAGGTATCTGCTAATCCTGAATTTAATCCGTTTAAACTAATTCCCATGTCGCATCCCTCCGTGTAATGTTGTTCGACTTCCGTGTCTGTTATAGATGCTGGTTCCCGCCAGGTCATATAGTTGGAAAATCATATTTCCAGCAGGAATCGTACCTATATATTAATATACATTCTTATATATATTATCTCGGTTTTTCTATGGATTTGTAAAGAGGTAAAATATAATTTTTGAGTTTTTTATTACATTTTATTCCAGCTTCAGGTCATTTTCCCCAATCCAGCCAATCTTTCTGAGCAGATTTCCCACAAGCAGAGAAATCACAGCAGGCAGTATGAAACTGATCAGAATAAGGCCCACCCAGTCGAAGGCGGTAATGGCAGTCTTCGTACCGGCAGCAATGTCGTTGATCCAGCCGGAATATACCCCAATCTGTCCCACCAGACCGCAGGTGCCCATACCGGAAGAAACGGCTGTGCCATTCATCTGCAGGCGGAATACACAGGTAGCAAGGGGACCGGTAATGGCAGAGGCAATGATTGGCGGAATCCAGATCCTGGGATTTTTGAGGATGTTGCCCATCTGCAGCATGGAGGTGCCGATTCCCTGGGATATCAGACCGCCCCACTTATTTTCCCGAAAGCTCATCACGGCGAATCCCACCATATTGGCACAACATCCCGCTACAGCCGCGCCGCCGGCAAGGCCTGTCAGGGACAGGGCCGCACAGATTGCTGCGGAAGAGATGGGCAGCGTCAGGGCAATTCCCACCAGCACAGAGACAATGATGCCCATCAGGAAGGGCTGTAATTCGGTGGCCCACATGATCAGCCGCCCTAAACTGCTGGCGGCTGTGCCGATGCCGGGCGCTAACAGCGTGGAGAGTGCCACGCCCACAAAGATGGTCACGAAAGGGGTGACCAGGATATCGACTTTCGTCTCCTTGGAGACCAGTTTGCCGCACTCAGCGGCCAGAATGGCAATGATCAGCACGGCCAGAGGACCGCCGGCGCCGCCAAGCTCGTTGGCCGCACCGCCCACAGCGGCCAGGGAAAAGAGTACAAGAGGCGGCGCCTGCAGGGCAAAGCCGATGGAGATTGCCATAGCGGGGCCGGCCATGGCGGCTGCATAACTGCCTATGGTCACCAGATATTCGATGCCGGTCTGCTGTCCCAGGGTCTTGATGATGGTTCCGATCAGGAGAGAACAGAAGAGCCCCTGCGCCATGGCGCTCAGACAGTCCACGCCGTAGCGTTTCAGAGAAAAATAAATATTTTTACGTTGCAAAAACTCTTTCATGATTGGTAAAGGTTCCTTTCTGACATTTTCTGACATTTAGTCATATTGTAGTAGTTTACAAAAATTTGTCAAGGTTGTTTGCTGTACGAAAAGCAACAAATTTGATTGCACTGAGCGGATGGATACGGTAAGATGAAATGGGGAAATAAAGAAACGTCTTTGGTCATCTGAAGAAATGCAGCGAATGAGGGGAGAGGTAAAATGAAGAAAGCGGGAAATGAATTATTACAGTTTTTAGCAGGGTTGGCAATGCTGATTGCCGGATTGTTTGTCTTTTCACAAAAGGTGATGGTCACTTCCGGATTCTTTGGATATGGTTTTCGAATCGGCGGCATTCATATGGGGAACGGGCTTATCATGGTACCCTTCATCATAGGAGTGGTGTGGATGTTTGTGACGGAAGGCAATATAGCTTCCAAGTTATTTACTGCGGCCAGCATATTGGTTGTTATTCTGGCGGTCATTATGACCACGGATATTCGCCTGATGCATGTGACACTCTATGAATGGGCCCTGATTTTGGTGCTTATTTTTGGCGGGGCGGGGCTGGTTGCGAGGATTCTTTTTGCCGGCAGACATGCTTCTTTGCCGGAAGAAAGCAGAGAGACTCTCCGGATTGAGGAGACCGACAGGAAGATACAGGCGATTGAGGAAGAACTGGAGCGCATTAAAAAGGAAAGGTAATCACTATGTATGAGGCATGTAATCAGGCGTTGACACTCCATCCGGACTTTTTTGATCCCATTCACAAGTATGCCGAGCTATCCGTGGAGTCTGGGGATTCGGAGTTCGTAAGGGTGGCTTATCATGATGAGATACCAAACGTCAGGGTGGGAGAGGATGGTCTTGTAACCTTCTATTTATATGCGCCTGATGCACAAAAAGTGGAGATCGGCGGCCTGGGCGGGTTTGCCGGAACCGGGCGGTTTGCCTTGGAAGCGGACGGAAAGGGCGGCTTTACAGGACAGAGGAAATTCCATTGCGGCATGTATTATTATCATTGGTTTGTGGATGACGTGCAGGTTTGCATACCGAAGGCGGGTGTTTCTTACGGATGTTTTCGTGCAATCAATACCTTTGAGGTGCCGGAGAAAGAGGATGATTTCTTTTATATCAGACCGGTTGCCCATGGAACGGTCAGTATCTGTAAATATGTATCCGGTGTGAACGGTCATCTGAAGGAAAGCTATGTATATACGCCCCCAGGCTATGAAGATCGGGAGAATGCAGGGAAGCTTTATCCGGTACTTTATCTTTTGCATGGGGTAGGAGAGAGCGAGACTGGCTGGATCTGGCAGGGAAAATTGAACTTTATCATGGATAATCTGCTTGCGGACGGGCTATGTGAAGAGATGATCGTGGTTATGGTCTGCGGCTATGCTTTTACGCCCGGAGAAGATCCGATATTTTATCCGGGAGATTTTGACAGAGAGCTGACGGAAGATGTGATTCCCTGTATGGAAAACCAGTTTCGGATCAGGCAGGGAAGAGACTGCCGCGCCATTGCCGGGCTTTCGCTTGGATCTGCACAGTCTGCACTCACTATGATGAAACATCCGGATATGTTCGGCGCGCTTGGGGTCTTTTCCGGGGTGAACATGGAACCATTGGACGGGGTGGTTCAGGCAGAAGCGGACAGGCCTTATCTGGTCTTTCTTTCCTGCGGAAGCGAGGAAAAGGAAATCATAGAGAAGCAGAAGGATCATACGGTCAGGCTGCAACAGGCAGAGGTGCCTGTGATCAGCAGGATTTATGAGGGCTATCATGAATGGATGGTCTGGAGAAAGAGTCTGGCGGACTTTGTACAGGCGCTTTTTGGATGGACGAAGAAAAAGGATGTTCTGTTGAGAAAGAATGGCCGGTGGAAGGAAGATACAGATAAAAATACAATACGGCATGAAAAAGGGCTGGCTGCGGACAGGGGAGGAATCTCAGAGGAGCAGCTGCGCAGGCAGAGTCGTGAAGAACAGATGTTATTTTTTAATCCTGTATATAAGCAGGTCTGTTTTGATACCGATGAGCAGGGCAGACCGGCAGGGCGTTATATCGAGGAGCAGCCAGGATTTATCTGTTTGGGCGAAGGATGTGTGAAGATTTCCATGTATGCACCCGGGGCAGTGCGGGTCGAGGCAGATGTGTTTGACTGCGGCCGTATTACCCTGCAAAAGGATTTACAGCGTCAGGGCTATTGGTGCGGTGTGATGGAAGATGTGGAGCCGGGATTTCACTATGTTACTTTCAGCGTGAATGGGACGAGAGTGCTGCATGTGCAGGCACCGGTGGGCTACGGCTGCTTTCAGGCCATTAATTATCTGGATGTGCCTGACCCGGCACTGGCATATCATGAGCTGCGGGATGTGCCCCATGGACTGGTGCACATGAATTATTACCTCTCTTCCCAGTCCCACAGGCAGAAACTGTGTTATGTATATACGCCGCCGGGGTATGATGTCCTTGGCAGCAAAAGGTATCCGGTACTCTACCTGCAGCATGGCGGGGGAGAGAATGAGATTGGGTGGTTCCGGCAGGGGAAGATTGCCAATATAGCGGATAATCTGCTTGCGGAAGGCCGGATGAGAGAAATGATCATTGTGATGAATACAGGATATGCCTTTCGGGCAGACGGCACAAGCCACCCGGCGGTGGGTTCCTTTGAGGAGGAACTGGTGCAGGACTGTATTCCTTACATAGACAGGCAGTATGCCACATTGACAGATAAAAGATACAGAGCCATGGCGGGGCTTTCCATGGGAGGTATGCAGGCACAGAAGATTGCCCTGCATCATACAGACCTGTTTGCTTCTCTGGGCATTTTCAGCGGCGGGTTTGTGATTGCAGATGAGGAGGAAGACTATAGAAGCCTTCTGTATCATGAGGATCGGTTCCGGGAGGAGATGGATCTTTTGTTTGTGGCCTGCGGCATACAGGATCAATTTTATGATAAAACAGCTGCCAATGTGGAAGCGGTAAAGAGCCGGGGCGTGCCGGTTAGGGACTTCTTTGCCGCAGGCAGGCATGACTGGAACTTTTGGAGGAGATGTGCGGTGCAGTTCTTACAGACAGTGTTTCGGAAACAGGCATACAATCCTTATCTGCCATCCTGGGAATATATTCCGGACGGCGAGCCATATGTGTTTGGCGACAGGGTGTATGTCTATGGGTCCCATGACTTTTATAACGGGCATGTATTCTGCCTGGGTGACTATGTATGCTGGTCAGCGCCGACAGACAATCTGGGGAACTGGCGTTATGAGGGTGTCATTTATCCAAAGACGGCGGACCCGCTCAATACGGAGGGAAAGATGTGTCTGTACGCGCCGGATGTTACGGTGGGGCCGGATGGCAGATATTATCTGTATTATGTGCTGGATCATGTATCGGTGGTGTCGGTGGCTGTTAGTGATACGCCGTCGGGCGAATTTACGTTTTACGGCTATGTGCATTATCAGGACGGGACCCGTCTTGGGGACAAGGAAGGCGATCAGCCCCAGTTTGACCCGGGTGTGCTGACGGAAGGCGGCAGGACCTATCTCTATACGGGATTCTGTCCCAGAGGCGATAAATCCAGGATTGGTGCGTTTGTGACCGTTCTGGGGCCGGATATGCTGACCATAGAAGAAGATCCAAAGCTTGTAGTGCCGGGGTGTGAGTACAGCACCGGTTCCGGCTTTGAGGGGCATGAATATTTCGAGGCGGCTTCCATTCGTAAGGTGGGAACGGATTACTATTTCATTTACTCCTCTGTTGTGATGCATGAGTTGTGTTATGCGGTAAGCAAGAAACCGGACAGGGATTTTGTTTACGGCGGTGTCATTGTCAGCAACTGCGATCTGCATATAGATACCTATAAACCGGCCAATAGGCCCATGGCGTACGGGGCGAATAATCATGGAAGCATCGTGCAGATCGGACAAGCCTGGTATATTTTCTATCATCGTCATACCAATGGCACCTGGTACAGCAGACAGGGCTGTGCGGAAAAGATTGAGATAGCGGGGGACGGAAGCATCAGACAGGTGGAAATGACTTCCTGCGGTTTAAACGGCGGCCCGCTGCAAGGAGAGGGAGAATATGGGGCCTGCCTGGCCTGTCATCTCTTTACGGATACGGAGTCTGTCTATGTGGGGGATGACCGTTTCCCTAAAATCATGCAGGATGGCAGGGATGGGGACAAGGAGCCGGGATATATTGGGAATATGAAAGATTCTGCCACGGCGGGATTCAAATATTTTGCCTGTAAGAACGTGACTCGGATTGGGATTAAGACCCGCGGCTATGCAGGCGGTCTCTTTGAGGTGCGCACAGCCTGGGACGGCGAGGCACTGGCCAGGATTCCCATTCAGTATTCCAATGTTTGGGAAGAGTACAGTGCTCCTGTGCACATTCCCGACGGAATCCAGTCCCTTTACCTGACCTATCGCGGAGAAGGCATTGCAAGCCTGCTATCCTTTACCCTCATGACAGGAGAGCGGCAGTAAAGTCCTGCTTTGGCATTATGAATCTTCTTCTTTATACAGGGTGTAGAAATCGGAATCCATATTATCCATCATCTGGGTAAACCATCTTTTGGCATCGTCAAGCGCTCTATTGTAAATGATCGGTGCCATTTTCTGTTCAAACAGTGCAAGCAGCTGCATCTGTTCGATCAGTCCGATTTCTTCGCCCCGCTCATCCAGATAAAATGCCTTGATTTCGGCATTCAGTTTTTCTTTCTGTGTATCTGAAAGTTTAATCTGCGATAAAGATTCTCGTCTTGCCATGTCTGGTTTCCCTCCTTTGGCTGATTTCAATGATTATTTTGAAACTGATAGCTGTATTTCTCCAGACGCCTGTCTGATATCTCATTATAGCACAAAGGATAAGGATAACAACATTGCCAGTCTGACAGATTGTTGTTAGAATAGAGAGTGGAGTCTGTCACTCGTATGTGGCAGGACTTACGATGCAGGAAAAAGGGGTGCAGTTTCCATGAAGAAAAACGACAAAAGTGGCATCAGTATCATAGGCGGAGCTGATGGCCCTACCAGTATTTTTATTGCGGGCAGAACAGGGAAGAGGCCCTTGAAGGTGCGGATAAAGAATTGGATATATTGTCAGAAACGAAGGAGAATCGCCGTCAAGATTCGTCCCAATCCACATACATTGAAACAGGTTACAGCTTTTATGAAAATGGAATATGGCGCAGCAGAGGTTTCGAAAGAAAGCCGTCAGTATCAGGAGAGGAAGGCCAGTCTGAGGGAAGGGCTTATCATACAGAACAGGCCGGAGCTGTTAGAAGGTCTGGAAGAGATGAAAAGACCTGAGGTATTTACAAAAGAGGCCATGGAAGAGATGTCTCTCCGGATTAAAAGAAGAAGTGAAGCCATAGCCAGAATACCGGATGAGCAGTTTACGATGGACTTTCATGTATATGAGATTATAATAGAAGGCGGAAGAATGGAGATAGAGGTGGATTATCTGTGGGATATTCTGGGTATTTCCTATAGTGGGAATAAAAGAGCCATGAGAGAGTTAAAAAAGATGGGCCGCAGACTGTATGTTTATTATGGAGTCACGAAGGAGGATATCCGGGATGAGACAAAGAGATATTCCGCCTTGCTTACTGGCCTGGCTTCATGGGACTGATCTGCAATCTGGCTTTGGATAAGGAGAACCTGGACAATGGTGATAAACAGCAGGAAAAAGAAAGAATGTGTACTGTTGCTATTATGTATTGGGTGTCTGTTGGTGCTGGTCAAAGGGCATTTTCTCGGTAAGGCCGGCATGGTGCAGATGTCTGTTCCGGTGATGTCTGCTGACAGAATAGAGAATCTGACGCAGGGGATGAAGAAGGGGGAAGCCTCATCTTATCCGCTGTATTTTAACGGACATGAGATTGCTTATGACTGTGTGGACGATATTTATTACATTACGCAGAATATGGGGAACCATTTCTGGAGCGGGCAGATTGGCAGCGATGTGGGACGACTCTACTGGCAGGGGGATGACTTCTTTGCCCTTTTTGATGAGGCTTTGGAACAGGGACATGTCTTTTCCTTGTATTGTGTTGACGAAGACAACGAAACGTGGTGCGATTATCGGGTTGTCTTTACCGGTATGCCCACGATGATGATTGACACGGTAAATGGGGCGGATATCGGGGATGAAATCTTAGCGGCACAGATGCAGCTGTGCGATCTGAAATTTCCCGGAAAGGAATATTTACATTCTGCTTGTCAGGTGGCAATCCGGGGGGACAGCAGCAGAAGATTTGATAAGCAGGGGTATAAGCTGGTGCTTAATGAAAAGTTATCTCTGCTTGGCATGAGAACGGATGAGGATTGGATTCTGGCAGCGCTGTATGACGATGACGGATTGATTCATACCAAATTTTCCTATGATATATGGAGGGATATTGCGAAGGACAACTCCGTGAAAAAGGACGATGGCACCACCATGGAGTTTGTGGAGTTATTCTGTAATGACACCTATCTGGGCGTATATGGGCTGATCGAGAGGATAGATGCGAAAGAGTTATCGCTGAAGGGTTCTGAGAATGATATCCTGTATAAGTGCAGCGGCTATGAGCTGCCGGATGAGTCCCTGGGATGGGCTTATGGTCTGGAGAATGCTTACGGTATTAAGTATCCCAAGGAATATGACAGCGGGGAATGGCTTCCCTTAAAGGAGTATCTGGAGGTCTTTGCCAGTGAGGAAGGCATCACCGATTATGAGAAGGCCAGGTCCATGCTCAACATGGAAAATGCCATAGACCACAATATCTTTACCATCCTGTCTTACGGACACGATAATTATCTGCGCAAGAACACCTTTTATCTGGCAGAGTGGGGCGGTAAGAAAAATCCTGGCTATACCATGATAAAGATACCCTGGGACTGCAATGTGACATGGGGAATTGTATGGCGTTACGGTCTGGAATTTAACAATACCATCTATGAACCGGAACGGATTACGGATCCCAATCTGTGGAGTTCGGACATGAAGGCTTTGTTCCGGTGTTACCCGGATGAGATTGCCAGTCTTACACAAAAGCGGTGGGAATATCTGCGGGAGGATATTCTGGACAAGGAAAGGCTGCTTCGAATGCTGGATGAGGAATTTGCTTATCTGCACGGTTCCGGAGCATACGACAGAAACTACAGACTGTGGCCTAATGGCACCGAATATTGGGATGACAGTTATATCTATGAGTATGTGGAAGGAAGACTGGAATATCTGGATGTGTATTTTCAAGATCCTTATCTGGATGAGGTGCCTGCTTTGGATTATTAAGTTTTTGTGCATTTTCGCATATGGTCTGGCAGGTATGTGTATACTTACTAACAGGATTCCATCCTGGGGAATCGCGCAGCAGTACTAAGAACGCCGGCAGTTGGATTTTGTGGTTTCTGTATCCGGATTGTATTTGCTTTATGTGGTACGATATGGTATCTTTACAGTAAATATAACGTTCTTTCCGTTTTGAACGGGTCTTGGTTTTGGGCGGGTGAGCTGATAAAGAGAAAAAAGGAGGATTGTGATGAAGATCATCAAAGCAAAAGATTACAATGACATGAGCAGAAAGGCAGCTAATATCATTGCGGCACAGGTTATCATGAAGCCGGACTGCGTACTGGGTCTGGCTACCGGTTCTACACCCATCGGCACTTACGCGCGGCTTGTGGAGCAGTATGAGCAGGGAGACTTGGATTTCTCCGGTGTGACGACGGTCAATCTGGATGAGTACAAGGGACTGAACAGGGAGAATGACCAGAGTTATTACTATTTCATGCATGATCATCTGTTTAGCAAAGTCAATATTGACTTAAAGAGGACTTTTCTGCCGGACGGCATGGAGCCGGATGCGCAGAAGGCCTGCCAGGATTATGACCGTGTCATTGCCGCAGCAGGCGGTGTGGACATACAGCTTCTGGGGCTGGGTCATAACGGCCATATCGGTTTTAATGAGCCGGGTGAAGTTTTCAAGGCACAGACGCATTGTGTAGATTTGACAGAATCCACCATAGCGGCTAACAAACGGTTCTTCGCATCTGAGGAGGAAGTGCCGAGGCAGGCATATACCATGGGAATCAAGACCATTATGCAGGCGAAAAAGATTCTGATGGTGGTAAGCGGTGCCGATAAGGCGGGTATTGTGAAAGAGGCATTCTTCGGTGCCATTACGCCTAAGGTACAGGCATCTGTGCTGCAGCTTCATAAGGATGTGATACTGGTTGCCGATGAGGCGGCCCTGTCGGAGGTGCGCCTATGATTATCCGTAATGCCAGTGTGTATACGGAAGATGGAATTTTTATAGAAAAAGATATTTATATTGCAGATGGCTGTTTCGTGGACAGCGAGGACAAAGTCACGGACAGGCAGGTAGTCTCCGGGGCGGGCTGTTATGCCATTCCGGGACTTACGGACATCCATTTCCACGGCTGTATGGGATATGATTTCTGCGACGGAACCAGGGAGGCCATTGATGAGATGGCGGCTTACGAACTGTCGGTGGGTGTGACCAATATCGTGCCGGCTACCATGACGCTCTCGGAGGAAATGCTCCTTTTGATCTGTCAGACAGCCAGATCCTATGCAGAGGAAGGTTTCCATGAGAACAGGGCCAGGTTCCAGGGAATCAATATGGAAGGGCCGTTCCTTTCCATGGAGAAAAAGGGCGCTCAGAACGGCGCTTACATCCATGTGCCGGATGTGGAAATGTTTGAACGGCTCAACCAGGCTTCCGGTAATAGAGTACGATTATTGGATGTGGCGCCGGAAGTGGACGGGGCTATGGAGCTGATAGAGAAATGTCATGATAAGGCGGTGATTTCCCTGGCCCATACCTGCGCTGATTATCATACGGCCATGCAGGCTTTTGATGCAGGAGCGAGTCATATGACACACCTGTATAATGCCATGCCGCCCTACAGCCACAGGGCGCCGGGACCCATCGGTGCGGCGGCTGACAAAGAGAAAGTGGAAGTGGAGTTAATCACTGACGGCGTGCATATCCATCCGGCCTCTGTGCGGACCACGTTTAAGATATTCGGGGATGGACGCATCATTTTCATCAGTGACAGTATGCGTGCCACAGGACTTGATGACGGAGAATACACGCTGGGCGGGCAGGACGTGAAGGTCACCGGCAACAGGGCAGTTCTCGCGGACGGCACCATCGCCGGTTCCGCCACCAATCTGCTTGACTGTATGCGGACAGCGGTACTGCGTATGGGGATTCCCCTGGAGTCAGCTGTGAAATGTGCCACGGTCAATCCGGCGAAGAGTGTGGGCATTTATGATGAGTACGGCAGTATTTCACCAGGTAAGAAAGCAGATGTGGTATTGTTAAGAAAAGAAGATCTTAGTTTAAAGCATGTGATTTTAGAGGGCGGTCTCGTATGAGGCCGTTCTTTTCAATTGGTTGTTCTGTTTTACATGAGATATCAATATTGTGATGTGAATGTGAACGTGACGTGAACCTGACGTGAATTGCAAACCAACCATACAAAGTATACCCAAAAAAATGCGATGTGTGCGCAAAGAAAAATAACAAGGAAATTCTCTGGTAAACTGTCTGTTAGATAATCAGTATAAGAACTGACAGCATACATAGGAAATGGAAGCTCATGAGGTGAGGACAGGGCCAAAGTCCAATAGACAGTTAAAGGAAAGTGGAGGAGAAGGGGAAGATGAAGGAACTGATCATTGACGCAACCGTTAAAAACATAGAAAAAGTTACAGAATTTGTGGATGAACAGCTGGAAAGGCTGGGATGTCCCATGAAGGCCCAGATGCAGATTGACATTGCCATTGACGAACTGTTCGGGAATATAGCCCATTATGCCTATCATCCCGAGGTGGGTTCTGCCACTGTGCGTGTGGAGGTCATGGAAGACCCTCTGGCAGTGGTAATCACCTTTATCGATAACGGCGTTCCCTACGACCCCCTGGCGGCTCAGGAGCCGGACACCACTCTTTCTGCGGAAGAAAGGCAGATTGGCGGCCTTGGCATCTATATGGTCAAAAAGAGCATGGATGAAATCTCCTATGAATACCGGGAAGGCAAAAATATTTTAAAGATTAAGAAGAAGATATAGCAAAGTGTACCGGAAAAAATACGAACCATACCATACCGCCCAAACCAGAAAATTTATTTGCTATAATAATCTGACTGGCCACAGGATGGAAGGTGAAGAAAATGTTATTACAAAAAAGAACGGTGTTTCTGGCAGTTGCCCTGTCAGGAATGCTTTGGCTCGGAGGATGCGGAAAGCAGGAAAAAGAACAGATTACCTCCATAGAGCAGCTTAACGATCCTGCATATACGATTGGTGTTCCCGAGGGCGGAGCAGGTATGTACATGGCAGAAAAATATCTGCCGGAAGCAAAGCAAAAAACCTTTTCCGGTAATAGTTCGGGATATCTTGCCATTTCCCAGGGCAAGCTGGACGGGTTTGTCTATGACCGGGTGATGATGGAGTTCGCCATTGCCAGCGGACTTGAGGGTGTGGAGCTTTTAGAGGAAAATCTGGGAGAGAGTGTGGATGTGGCGGTGGGGATTTCACCCAAAAGCCAGATTGACAATTTAGAGGATAAGGTGAACCGGTTTTTGGCGGAAGCAAGAGCAGAGGGCAGGCTGGATGATATGTATGAGCGCTGGGTAAGCAGGGCGGAGGGAACGATGCCGGAAATACCAGTGCCAAAGGCGCCGGACTGTAAACTTAAGGTGGGAACCACAGGGATGGTCCAGCCCTTCAGCTACTATGAGGGAACCACACTTACGGGATACGATGTGGAGTTGATTTACCGCTTTGCAGCATGGTTAAATGCGGAAGTGGAAATTAAGATTTACGACTATGACGGCATCATTGCCGCGGCTCAGGCAGGCGACATAGATTGTATCATGGCGAATTTAAATGCCACCGAAGAAAGGCGCAGGCACATTGCGTTTTCTGATTGTGTGTATCCTTCAGAGACTGCCGTTATGATAAGGTCAGGACAGGGAAGCGGCATGTTTTTGGAGAAAGGCTTTTGGGCAGGTTTGGAAGACAGCTTCCGGAGCACCTTTGTGGTGGAGGGACGGTGGCGGCTGATTTTGCAGGGACTTGGCGTTACCATACTGATCTCCGTTTTTTCGGGATTCTTTGGCCTGTGCCTTGGCTTTGGAATCTGTATGCTGCGCCGGACCGGTTATCGATCCATGCGTCTGCTCGGAGCGGTTTTTGTTCGTGTGATTCAGGGGATGCCCATCGTGGTTCTTCTGATGATATTATATTATGGGATTTTTGGTTCGGTGGATATTTCCGAAGTGATGGCTGCGGTCATTGGTTTTTCCATCAATTTTGCGGCTTACTCATCGGAGATGATGCGTGCAGGGATAGAGACGGTTGATAAAGGCCAGAGCGAGGCAGCTCTTGCCATGGGTTATACGAAGCGTCAGACGTTTTTTAAGATTGTATTTCCTCAGGCAGCCGGAAATTTTATCCCTGTGTTGAAGGGTGAATTTATTTCCATGGTGAAAATGACGTCCGTTGTGGGCTATATTGCCGTACAGGATCTGACGAAAGTATCCGACATAATCCGTTCACGTACCATGGAGGCATTCTTTCCGCTGATCGTGACGGCGGTAATCTACTTTGCTGTTGCCAATGTTATGACGGCGGCGCTGTCCTTTGCAGAGAAGAAAGCTGCGCCGAAGCGGAGTAAACGCTGCGTAAAGGGGGTGTGCATGTGATGGCGGATATGTATGATGGGCAGAATGCCTGCGCAGAAAACAGTATGGACACCAGTATGATATCTATCCGGCATTTGTGTAAACAGTATCCGAATGTAACCCCGCTTCGGGATATCAATCTGGAGATCAAAAAAGGAGAGGTCATCTCCATTATAGGCCCATCGGGAACCGGAAAATCAACCCTGCTTCGCTGTATCAATCTTCTGGAGACACCTACCAAAGGTGAAATTGTGGTTGACGGCGTGATCACGACGGATAAGAAATGTAAGGTAAATCTGGTCAGGCAGAAGATGGGTATGGTATTTCAGTCCTTTAACCTGTTTGCCCACAAGAGTGTGATAGAAAATATCATGATGGGGCAGGTGGATCTCCTTGGCAGGAGCCGTCAGGAAGCCTATGACCGGGGGATGGAACTGTTACGCACCATAGGGCTTGCAGACAAGGCTCTGGCCTACCCGGATGAACTTTCCGGGGGACAGAAGCAGCGTGCGGCGATTGCGAGAACCTTGGCCATGGAACCGGAAATCATTCTCTTTGACGAACCTACCTCCGCGCTGGATCCTACTATGACAGGAGAGGTCCTTTCGGTGATCCGCAGGCTGGCCGGGCAGGGAATGACCATGATGATTGTGACGCATGAAATGAAGTTTGCCAGAGAGGTATCCACAAGGATATTGTATATGGATCAGGGTGAGATTTACGAGGATGGAACGCCGGAGCAGATTTTTGAACATCCCCGGAGGGAGAGGACCCGGATCTTTATCAGACAGCTGAAGGTGCTTCATGCAGAGAAGATTTCACGCAACTTTGACTTCCCGGCCTTTATGACCCGGCTTGAGGAGTTCGGACGCAGACAGCAGATGGCCCAGAGGCGGATTTATGCCATGCAGCTTGCGGTGGAGGAAGTGCTTATGATGAAACTTCTGCCTGCGGCAGCAAAAGAGGGGGCAAGGGATATTTCCCTGGATGTGGAATACAGTGAGCGGGAGAACCTGTCCCAGATGAGATTTTCCTATAGCGGGCCGGCCATCGATCTTTTTGATGACGACGAAGATCTGTCCGGCAGAATCATAAAGGGGATATCGAAAGAAATGGAGCATACGTTTGCGGATGGAATCAATCATTTCCTTATCAATATATAAAGAAAAGAGGTATAACATATGAAAATCACAAAAAATCAAAACGGAAACAGTTTATGTCTTGCACTGGAAGGAAGACTGGATACTAATACAGCGCCGGAACTTGAGAATACAATCAAAGGCGCCATTGAGGGGGTGGAGGAACTGACCATTGATATGGCAGATTTGGATTATCTGTCATCGGCAGGACTGCGTGTCCTTTTAGGAGCGCAGAAAATCATGAATAAACAGGGAAGCATGCGTGTGATTCATGTCAATGATACCATTATGGAGATTTTTGAAGTGACTGGTTTTGCAGATATTCTGACGATAGAGAAGGCATAAGGACAAATGAGCGGACTTAATTTATCACAGATGCAGATTATCATGACGCAGCAGGTCTGTCCGGGCAGTGCGCGCAATACGATTTCCTTAAAACTTCACTTGCCGGATCATACACCGCAGCAGGTAAAAGAGGCGGCAGATGTTGTGCTTGATGCAGCGGATATTTTTGCCGTCACGCTCACCTGCCAGGAAGGGGCGTGGGTATTTACCCCGACTGGCAGGAAAGTTTCTGCGTGCAGTATCGGAAAGGAACGATCCGCAGAGCTTACGGAAGAATATATGACGGCCATGGATAACTGTCCTCTTGCTATGGAGCAGTGCCTGTATCAGGCGGAAGTTATTCCCCTTTCAGGGGGCGGCTCCTTTTTGTATGTGCGCTTCCACCATGTGATAATCGATGGCTACGGTATGAGTCTGTTTGTACAGAAAGTGCTGGATGTGCTTGCCGGGAAGAAGATTGCCAGGTCAGTGTTTTTCCAGGAATCTGAGAAAGGCGGGCAGGAGGACAGCTTCTGGCGGTCTTATTTTGACGGCGCGGAGTTTGAGAGCGCCATCTTTCCACAGAAAGCAGAGGGAAACAGACTTAAAAAATGGCGGGTCAGCGTACCGGAACAACTGATGAAAGAAGCGGAAGCATTTGGGGAGAGAGAGGATATTTCAATCCCTTATATTTTTGCGGCGGCTTATGCGTTTTATCTCGCCCAGGCCACAGACAAGAAGGATGCGGTGTTCTTAATGCCCCGTTTAAACCGTGCACCCGGGCAGATGGATACGCTTGGCTGCTATACGCTGCTTGTTCCGGTAAGAGTGCAGGCGGAAAGAACAGATACCTTTGCAGAGCTTGGCAGGAAGGTAAAAAGAGCGTCAGGGGAGGCGTCGGCCCATAAAGGATGCGGCTTTGACCGGATTCTTTCTGCTTTGCGGGATGAAAACATAGTGGGGGAATCTCTATCTGAATATGTGTTTAATTTTTATCGCTTCTCTTTCTGTACGGATTTGCGTTACAGCGTCCGGTTCAGTGTGGCAGGGGAGATGTCAAATCATCTGACCTTTAATCTGTTCCGCAATGAAAGGGCAGGACTGGATTTGCAGCTGGACTATCGGGAAACGGTTTACACAGAGGAACAGGCAGGGTATTTTGGCGATGCCATTCTGACGATTATCGAGCAGGGCATAGCAGGCGGAGTGTTTTCGGCCTTTGCCGGCACAGCAGACCAGACTGTGAAGACACTTGCCGACATCAAGATGCTGGGGGAGGCAGAATACAGGAAAATCACATCGATGAAGGGTAAGTCTGTTCCGGTGGAAAAGAATCTGACGATTCCTTCCCTGTTCCGGCAGGCAGCTTTGCAGTACCAGGACGCCCCCGCTTTGTATGCGGGAGAATATGCCTTTACATTCGGACAGCTGGATGAGATAAGCAGCCGGATTGCCTGTGGCGTAAAACGTCTGGGTGTGCAAAGCGGTGACCGGGTTGCTTTCCTGCTGAAGCGGGATTATCGCCTGATTCCCACAATCCTTGGCATAGCAAAGGCGGGGGCGGCTTTTATCCCGGTAGATCCTGCTTATCCAGCGGACAGAATTTCTTATATTATGGAAAACAGCCGGGCGGCCTGTCTGATTTCATCCGAGAATGTAGAAATTGCAAAGAAGTATGACTATATAGAAATCGATACCCTTTTATCGCAGGAGATGGAGCCGGCTCTTTTACCGGAAATCGGGCAGGACGATCTGGCCTATATGATCTACACATCCGGCACCACCGGACGTCCCAAAGGAGTGATGCTCTCTCACAAGGGCATTGCAAACATTGTGCATCCGGATAACAATCCCTTTAACCGGGACATAACCAGAAACTGCCGTGGCATTGTGGCAATTGGTTCTATTTGCTTTGATATTTCCCTGTTTGAAATCTTTGTGCCATTGCTGAACGGTCTGTTTGTGGAACTGGGCAATGAGAAATCCATGATGGATGCGGGGGAACTGGCAGCACATATCCTGCGCCATGGAGCGGATATCCTCCATTGTACGCCTTCCCGGATTACGGCTTATCTGGCAAACGAAGCCTTTTTGAAAGCGTTTGGCGGCGTGAAGGCTGTTCTGGCGGCGGGAGAAGTTCTGCCGGGAAGCCTGGTGAAGCGTCTGGAAGATACCTATAGGATACGGATTTACAATGGCTATGGGCCTACGGAAACGACCATCGGGGCCACCATCACGGAGGCAGGAGATGCAGAATCTATCGGTACGCCGATTGCCAATATGGGCATCCTGCTTTTAAACCGGGAGAGGAATCCGGTGCCCTTCGGCGCCGTGGGGGAAATCTGCATATATGGCAATGGCGTGGGTATCGGTTATCAGGACAGACAGGAGGAGACGGCAGCTAAATATATTCACTGGAGAGGCATCAGGCTGTACCGGACCGGGGATCTTGGATATTTGACAAAGGAAGGAAGGCTCATGTACTGCGGCAGGAACGACAGGCAGGTGAAACTGCGGGGGCTGCGCATTGAACTTTCTGAAATTGAAAATGTCATGGGAGAATTTCCCGGTGTGGCGGCTTGCTGTTGTATGATCCGGAAAATTGAAAAGTCTGACCATATGGTAGGGTTTTATACGGCATTGTCGAAAGGTGAGGTGGATGAGGAGGCATTAAAAGCCCATATGAAAGCGAGACTCACCGCCTACATGGTGCCGGATGTATTAAAAGAACTGGATGCCATGCCCCAGACGCCAAACGGCAAGACTGATGTAAAGGCGCTTGCGGCAGAGCCGGTGGAATATGTACGTGTTTACAGGAAACCGGTGACAGAAAGGGAGAAACTGGTCTGCTGTATCTTTGCGGAGGCACTGTCCATAGAGCAGGCCGGTCTGGATGACAATTTCTTTGAACTGGGCGGCGATTCGCTTCATGCAGTCGCAGTTGTGCTGCAAATCGAGGAAAAGCTGGGTCTTATGGAGAACCAGCTGGAATTTGGGGATCTGTACCAGTTCCCAACGCCGTCTCTTTTGCTGGAGCGGATTGATAAAAAGACGGAAAGCAAAGAGGATGCGGGATTTGCAATCAAGGCGCTTGACTACAGCGGATTTGGCGAATATCTGGCCAATCATACGAAGGAGCAAGTCAAACGCAGGCCCCTTGGAAATGTGCTGCTGACAGGGGTGACGGGATATCTTGGAATCCATATTTTAGTGGATCTGCTTAAGAATCCGGCATTGTGCGGCAAGATTGTCTGTCTTTCACGGTCTAAGAAATCCCTTACGGCTCTGAAGCGGGTGAAATCTTCCCTGTTCTATTATGAGGAAGAGGACTTCTCTGAAGGCTGCGGAGAGAAGTGGATGGTAGTGGAAGGAGATATCACAGATCCTGCTGTTTTTGCACAGGAATGTCCTGTTCCTATTGATACGATCATCAATTCCGCTGCCAATGTATCTCATTTTTCCTATGGGGACAATTTGGAGAAGATCAATACGGAGGGCGTTAAAAACCTGATACGCTTTGCAAAAAGGGAACATGCGATGCTATGCCAGATTTCTACCATCAGTGTTGCAGGCATGACGGCAGGAGAGGCACAAAAGGACAGCTTTACGGAGGCGGATTTTTATATCGGACAGGAAATACATAACAAATATATTTATTCTAAATATATGGCAGAGTACGAGATGCTCCGGGCGGCAGTGGAGGATGGACTGGAGATGAAAATCATGCGCATCGGGAACCTGCAGGGACGTATCTGCGATGGGGAGTTTCAGATGAATCTCCATTCCAATGCCTTTACACGACAGGTTTCTTCTTATATTAAGCTGGGTGCGGTGCCCAGGTCTGTCTATGAAGGAAGCGTGAACTTTTCACCGGTGGATGAGACGGCCCATAATATCGTGGCATTGACGGCCACAGAAGAGGATACGGCGGTATTCCATGTGTATCCGCCTATGGAATTGAAGTTTGAAGATTTATTTAAAGAGGCAGGAAAGCTGGGATATACCATTGACGTGCTGCCTGACCAGGAATTTCTGGAACTGCTTCAGGAGAGAAAGAGGACGCAGGAAGGCAGAGAACAGTTACAGGGCCTTATGACCAATGAACTGTCTAAGGGCCGCCGGGACATTCCTGTGATACAGAAGATTACCAACAGATATCTGAATGATCTGGGGGCAGATTGGAGTGTTATTACCGAAGACTATTTAAACAAATATCTGTCTGCCCTGAGCGGTCTGGATTTATTTTAAAGGAGAGAGAAGTTACATGGTATCAATTGCACTTTGGAGTTTTGCTGTTTTTATGGCGTCGGTGTTTGCCGGGCTTCTGACGGGAATCACGCTTACCCCGAAGTATAAGGGGCAGATAAGGGCTGTTGTCTGGACCATCGGGGCTGTCGTTGGCTATATCATGGCCTTTGTGAGTTATTCCGTGAATCTGTACAATGACGCGGTGGGGATATTGGGGCTTTCTGTGCTTGTGTGCATCGTGCCGCAGTTTTTGTACAAGGACAGTTGGTCTACGAAGCTTGCCATTTCCCTGATGGCCTGCCTGATTGCCAATGTGAGTACCTTTATGTTCTGCGGAACCACAGACACCCTTCTTGGTCCGGCGCTTGGACTGATCAAGGAAAGCCCCTATGATACACCCAATCTCATTTTCTTTATCGGCATTAAGATTTTTGTATATGCTATATTTTCGGTTTTGTATGCCCGCTTCCTGAAAAGGACCATACACCGCACCGTAGAGGCGGTAGGCGGGAAAATGATGGTATTCCTTCCGGCATTGTTCATTTCCGTGGTAGGCTTTTACTTCATTAATCTGGTGTCAAATGGTGTGGGGATTTATCCTGATAATCCATGGTTCTTTCTGCTGTACATTACCGTATGTCTGATATTTATAGTAGAATTCTGGATGATTTTCTATTCCATCAACCAGAGCGTGAAGACCATGAAAACAACGGCGGAACTGAGCGTGGCGACCAATATTCAGCAGTCTATGCTGCCTTGTATTTTCCCGGCCTTTCCGGAGCGGGAGGAATTTGATGTGTTTGCGACCATGGATCCGGCCAGGGAAGTGGGCGGTGATTTCTATGACTTCTTTATGGTAGATGAACGGCACCTTGCCATTGTGGCGGCAGATGTGTCGGGCAAAGGGGTTCCGGCGGCGTTGTTCATGGTCATCGGGAAGACACTGATCAAGGACCATACCCAGTCAGGCAGGGATCTGGGAGAAGTGTTCACGGAAGTGAACAATCTTTTGTGTGAATCTAACAGCGAGGGGATGTTCATTACTGCTTTTGAGGGGGTATTAGACCTTGTGACAGGGGAATTCCGATTCGTCAATGCGGGGCATGAGATTCCTTTTATCTGCAAAAAGAATGGTGTATTTGAGCCCCATAAAGTCAGAGCGGGATTTGTTCTTGCGGGCATGGAGGGCATACAGTACAAATGCGGTTCCATGCAGCTTGCGGAGGGGGATAAATTTTTCCAGTATACGGACGGCGTGACGGAGGCCACGAACAAGGATAACGAGCTGTATGGTATGGAGCGGCTGGGGAAAGTGCTTCGTGCAAATGCGTCCCTGTCTCCATCAGAACTGCTTCCTGCCGTAAAAGAGGATATTGACGCATTTGTAGGCGGTGCGGAGCAGTTCGATGACATTACCATGATCTGTTTTGAGTACAGGAAGCGGATGCAGGGATAAGACGGCCACAGCATGTTTCGGTTGGATAATCGGAATTGAAATCGAGAATGGAAAGGAAAGAGCGCAAATGGGAAATGCTGCAATGCTGCAATTTCATGCAGACGATATTATTATGAAAGAGGGCGGCACTTATGAGGAGATGTATAAAATAGTAACCGGTTCTGTGGCAGTTTACAGCCGGTATGGAGAAAAGGACGAGCATCTGATCGGGATTTATTCCAAATCAAAGTGTTTCGGGGAAATTCATGTGCTGTCCGGCCAGCCCAGCCTTCATACGGTGGTTGCCTACGATGATGTGCTGCTGATGCGCATTACCAGGGATTCCATGGAAGAGTTTATCAGAAACAATCCCAGAAATGCAATTGATATCATGCAGAACATGGTGCATACCAATATGCTGATGCAGAAAAACATTGACCTTCTGCTGGACGATATCTACGAAAAGCAGGATATCAATAAGCGGAGAACCCAGGATATGAAAAACAAGATCATGCAGTACCGCTTAAGCGGGTTTCATCCTTTGGAAAAGTAATCTGACAGGAGTGTGAAAGCTGTCCTTTTTTGGAAAAAGTAACAAAAACGCAGGATATGGCGCATATACTTTACTAAAACAGTATGCAGGATGGGAAAAGGCAGTCTGCGCCTTCGTGCAGGTAGTGTCTGCGGCAGACTGTTAAGGCATGGAGGGAATGTGCGTAAAAAGAGAAGCTGGAATGATAAACTCAGACTTGCCATGGGAGAATTAGAGAATAAAATACAGCGGGAGAGAGGAGATAAGGCTGGTACCTGGCCGGAACGGGAAAAGATAGAGGCCTGGAACGAAGAACGGAAAAGACAGGGATATGGGCAGTACTGCGGCTCTGTCAGCGCTGCGGAGAAGACACAGACCAAAGCGGAGCGCAAGCGGGAAGATTTTATCAGAAATGTATTGATGCAGACGGCTAAGTCTGCGGCGTTTCTGTTTGCCACACTGGCTCTTGTGCAGGGCGTGATCAAGGTGCTGCCGGATTCCATTACGGTAAACAGTTCAGTGGGCGGCAGGGAGCTTCCCATTTACTGCGTGGAGACGGATAAGAAACAGGTGGCGCTCAGCTTTGATGCAGCCTGGGGGAATGAAGACACGGGGCGTATTCTGGATATCCTAAAGAAACATGATGTGAAAGTGACTTTCTTCATGACAGGTGGCTGGGTGGAATCCTACCCGGATGATGTGAAGGCAATCCTGGCAGCAGGCCATGACCTTGGCAACCACAGTGAGAATCATAAAAACATGTCTCAGCTCTCTGACGAAGAGTGTAAAGAGGAGCTGATGAAAGTACATACCAAGGTACAGGAACTGACAGGGTATGAGATGTGCCTTTTCAGACCGCCTTACGGAGATTATGACAATCATGTCATAACTAACGCGCATGACTGCGGATATTATCCGATCCAATGGTCCATTGATTCTCTGGACTGGAAGGATTATGGAGCCAATGACATAGTGGCTCGTGTGGTGGAGTCGGATAAACTGAATAACGGCGCTATTATCCTGATGCACAATGGCGCCAAGTATACGGCTGACGCACTGGAGGCAGTGGTTACGGGTTTGCAGGAGAAAGGGTATGAGATTGTGCCTGTTTCGCAGTTGATCTATAAGGATAAGTATCACATGAAGGCAGATGGGACGCAGGTGTCCGGGGAATAAAGGCAGAATTTTGCTGTTTTTTGCGAAATATAGTAATAAGTTGGACCGACAGATCTTCTGGAAACAGTTGGTCTGTCTCTTTTTGTACATAATGCATATAATTCTTTTTCGTTTTTGAGTTTTTTGCATAAATTTTACAATCTTTTTATATTTTTCCTAGGAATATTTTCCTATTTGTTATATAATTTGTTTATTAAGAAAAATAGGAGGAATCGTATTATGGCAAAAGAAATGATTGCAATGCTCCTTGCCGGCGGACAGGGCTCGCGCCTTTATGCACTGACAGAGAAGCTTGCAAAACCAGCAGTTCCTTTTGGCGGCAAATATCGTATCATTGACTTTCCGCTATCTAACTGCGTTAATTCAGGTATTGATACTGTAGGCATTCTGACCCAGTATCAGCCGCTGGAGTTAAATGAGTACATCGGTAATGGTCAGCCATGGGATCTGGATCGTCTCTATGGCGGTGTACATGTATTGCCGCCTTATCAGAAGGCTCATGGATCGGACTGGTATAAAGGCACGGCAAATGCGATTTATCAGAATATATCGTTTATTGAGCGTTATGATCCCAAATACGTTATCATTCTTTCCGGTGATCAGATCTGTAAGCAGGATTACAGTGCCTTTCTGGAATTCCATAAAGAGAAAAACGCAGAATTCAGTGTTGCCGTTATGGAGGTTCCCTGGGAGGAGGCGCCGCGCTTTGGCCTGATGGTAGCGGATGAGAATGATAAGATTACGGAATTCCAGGAGAAGCCGAAGAATCCGAAATCAAATCTGGCTTCCATGGGCATCTATATTTTTAACTGGGATATCCTGAAAAAGTATCTGGAAGAGGACGAGGCTGATCCAAACTCTGAGAACGACTTTGGCAATAATATTATTCCTAATCTCCTGCGCGATAAACGTCAGATGTATGCATATCATTTCAATGGCTACTGGAAGGACGTGGGAACCATTTCCTCCTTGTGGGAAGCCAATATGGAAGTATTGGATCCTGAGCACAGCGGCATTAATCTGTTTGATGAAGACTGGAAGATTTACAGCCGTAATACAGGTAAGACAGGACATAAGATCAACGCAGGCGCAGTTGTGGAAAATGCTTTGATCACGGATGGGTGCCGGATTAAGGGCACAGTAAAGCACTCTGTTCTCTTTGGCGGTGTTAAAGTAGAGGCTGGTGCTGTCGTGGAGGATGCAGTGGTCATGGGCGGTACTATCATCAAGACCGGTGCGGTTGTAAGGCACTGTATTGTGGCAGAGAATGTAACGATCTGTGAGAATGCGGTGGTCGGTGCGATGCCTACCGAGGAAGTAAACGGTGTAGCTACCATCGGCTCGGATGTTACCATAGGCGAAAATGTGGTGATAGGTCCTAATGCTATGGTGAAAAATAATGTAGAAGGCGGTGAAGTAGAATGATAAAGTCGAGCACAAATGTAATCGGTATTATTTTCCCAAACAGTTATGACGCCTTGGTTCCGGAATTGGTCAGCGTGCGATTGATGGCTTCCATTCCTTTTGCCAGCCGTTACCGTATCATTGATTTTATCTTATCCAGTATGACACATTCCGGCATTGACAATATTTCTGTGGTGGTGAACAAGAATTATCATTCCCTGATGGATCATCTGGGATCCGGACGGGAATGGGATCTGGTCCGTAAAAACGGCGGTCTGCATATTTTCCCGCCTTTTGCGGAGAAAGAAGTGGGCGGTCCTTATGTGGGACGTGCCGGCGCTCTGGCAAACCTGTTGGATTTCTTAAAAGACCAGAAAGAAAAATATGTGGTCATGTCAGATACCAATGTGGTTGTGAACTTTGATTTCAATGCCATGCTTCAGGCACATATGGACAGCGGCGCAGACATCACAATTGCATACAACGAACAGGAGCTTCCCAAGGAACTTCTGGATTATCAGACCAGCGACAGAATCTTCTATTATACCTTTGATGTGGAACAGGGCCGCATCCGTAAAGTGTGCATTAATCCGAAAACAAGCGGTGTACAGAATACGTCCATGAATATTTTCGTCATTGAACGCGAGCTGTTGATTGAGCTTGTCAGCACTGCATATATGCAGGGACGTTCCTTCTTTATGCGTGATGTTATCATGCCGCAGCTTGGAAAGCTGAATGTACAGGCTTACAAGTATACGGGTTATGTGGCGCGCATCAGCGGTATGAAGAGTTACTTTGAAGAGAACATGAAACTTCTGGATGACTATAATCTGGATGCCTTGTTCTCAGCTGCGCCTATCTATACCAAGATTCGAGGGGATAACCCCACCCATTATAAAGATGGTGCGAAGGTGCAGAATGTGATGATGGCGGACGGCTGTGTGATTGAAGGCGAAGTGGAGAACAGTGTGATTTTCCGCGGCGTTAAGGTCGGCAAAGGTGCTAAGATTAGGAATTGTATTCTGATGCAGGACACGGTGGTGGAAGCTGGTGCGAATGTGGAGTATCTCATTACTGACAAGAATGTCACCATCACTGCAGGCAAGGAAATGAAAGGCACGGATACGTTCCCGGTTTATATTGAAAAGTTTCAGAGTGTGTAAGCCGGTTATATAAGCTGAGCTCGAAATGATAAAAGGGCTGGAAGTTGTATCAGGGAATATGGTACAATAAACGCAGGTTCAGCAGCGCCTGATGACAGGACCTGTGAGCAGGCGGCAATGAACCTGTGAATTTATAAAAAACGGAGGTTATGTTATGCACAGTGAAAATTTATCGGCAGCTGAGGCGCTGCAGAAATTAAAGGAAGGAAATCAGCGCTATCTGCAGGCAGCGGCGAATCCGGGAGACGTTTCACCGCAGATCAGACAGAAGACCTGCGATGAGGGTCAGAAGCCTTATGCAATCGTTGTGGCTTGTTCAGACTCCCGTGTGATACCGGAGAGCATTTTCTCAGCTGGAATTGGCGAGGTATTTGTGATTCGTGTGGCAGGAAATGTGATGGACAATCATCAGTTGGGAAGTGTTGAATATGCTGCAGATCATCTTGGCTGTAAGCTGGTGGTAGTACTTGGACATGAGCACTGTGGTGCAGTAGGAGCTGCTTTACAGGGGAATCCGGGCGGATTTGTTCAGTACATAACAGATGAGATTCACAAAGCGATTGGGGATGAGAAAGATGAGTATAAGGCTTGCTGTCTGAATGTGAAACGGGCAGTTGATCTTATCCGGGAGAAGCTTGATATGAAAGAGTCAGAAGATGGCGTTAAGGTATGCGGCGCATACTATCATATCGGCAGTGGAGAAGTTGATTATCTTGATATGTAACTGCTGATTATAACAAAAAAACCACTTTATTGCGGAATATTCTGCAATAAGTGGTTTTTTTATGCAATTTTATTCAAAAAATCATTAAACTAATCTTGTGAGCCGATGAAAGATGTGTTATTCTTAACATAACAAAATTATAAGAATAGGGGAGATGATGAATATGGTTGCTTATTGGGTAGTAAATATTTTTATGTTTTTTTTCATTTTGATGATCGTGGTATTCAACGTCGCGCGGATTGTCTATTTCATTAAGTGCTTTAAAGTAAAGGACTGTTCTGACAGGCATTGCCAGTTTAAGATGTTCTGTCATAAGTACGACGAGGTCTATACGGACGAGGAAATTGCCAGAATCCTTGCGAAGTTGGAAGAACGGCATCAGAATGAGTGCAGAGATTTGGAACAAATTGATGATAAAACATGATTTAACTTATTGATTCGTGTTGAAAAAGGATGATAACATGTGCGAAAGGGAAAATGCAGTGAAAATCCGGAACAAGTCTGGAAATGAAAAATCAGCAGCAAAATAAAATAACGAAGTATACATAATATAAAGCGATTGGGGAAGATATATCAGAGAAGGCTGATAATATCGGGGAAATTGCGAAATGATGTTTGTATATTTTGGAGTGATGAAGAAGATGGGATGACAGCCGTTGCACGGCGCTTCTTATAATACGCATGTTATTTATCTGCGAAAAACTTCATATAGAGAAAAAGGCAATACAAGATTGTTATTACAAAAGATGAAGAAAAGAAAATATATACAAAAATGTTTCTGTATCAAATTTTCATAATTATATAAAAAACAAATAAATTAAAATATGATTTAACGCGGTATTAATGTGTAAATATGTGGGAGCGGCGGAGTCAGTAGACCGCTTCCACATCAGATATAAGACCGTCTGTTATCTTAAATTTCCAGATAGAGTGTCCGGGAATTCTGTGTTCTGTTAGATAATAGTTGTTATCTATGAGAGTTACGTAATATGGGGTGCCTCCGCCCAGGAAGCTTTCATACACATCTTCGTATTTTCCCTTGCTTAGATTCGATAAATCATCTGTACGGATGATGGTGGCATAGTCCTGATTTCCATTAATATCAGTTGATATCGTAATATAATACATGTTTTCGGTGATGGTAAGCTGGATCATACCGGCCATGGTGTCCGGAACGGGATAGGTTTTGTGTATTTCGAAGGTATTGAGGTCTGCCTGCAGGATAGCAGGGTTCCCCAGAATGCCGGAGACAAAATAGATGTCGCTCCCGGAAATGGTAAAAGAACGCACATAGGTGTCTGCAAGCTGTTCTATTTGGTGGACTCCGGTCAGATGCATGCGGCTGTCATTCGGATCATGCCGAAAGAGATATATTTCGCCGCTCATGGAACTTAAGGCATAGAAGGTTTGTGTGTTATCATCATAGAGGATATAATGGGGACGATTGCCGATTTCCTCAAAAGTCTGGGTGTGGCAGAAGACACCGTCCTTTTTCTCAAAGACCAGAATCCGGTTATTCTCTGTATCATCTGCCAGATATACCAGACCGTCGCTGGCTATGGTGTGGCCTTTGTTGATTTCACTGGTCATGACCTGCCACTGGGATAAGGGGTCTGTCAGATTGTCATGGTAGATGATCTGATTATGATAACAGTCTACGATGAAATAGGTATCTTCCACTTTGGTGATATAGGTGGGGACACTCAGATCCGAATAAGGATTGCGGGGAATGGATTCTGGCGCCGGTAAGGCAGGCGTTGACTGCCTAAGATCTGGCACAATGTCGGATGCCCGCAGAGAGGCTTCGCTGGCCAATGTGTCTGGCGGTTCTGGCATGGGATTGGCATCAGTACCACAGGCAGTCAGGCAGGCAGCTATTACCGGAAGCAGTAACAGGAATAGGAACAGGACGGAATTTATTTGGACGGATTTAAATTTCATAATGGGTGTTCACTTTCTTTTGTCTGTTTTCCCTATTTTAGCGGGTCGGGAATTATTTATCAATATCTTTTCTTTATATGGATATTCAAAAGATGGCGTGTTACAATATCCTAATAAAAGGCTGCCATTAATCTGGCAGATGATTTCCTCTCAGAGGCTCAAAGATGTAAAGAAGGACTTAAATAAATGACAGATGTCTCGTACAGAACAGAATGCAACGAAACAATATCTTCCGGTACTTATCATGCTGCTTTTGGCATTCTCTCAGCCTTGGCTATCATCATGGTCGTGGCGGGCCATCTGGGCTATGGTATTCTGACGGTGGGGGAGCTTTTCCCTTATTATTCTTTTCACGTGCCGCTCTTTATGTTTATATCCGGTTATTTTTACACAGAGGAGGAGCAGGAGAGACCTTTTTATTATATAAAGAAAAAGGTGCGCAGGCTGCTGGTGCCTTATTTTATCTGGAATCTGATCTATGGTCTGATTGCCTGGGGGCTGCGGGATGGCGCAGGCTTTGCCTTTGGTGAGCCGATTTCCGTAAAATCTCTGTTTCTGGATCCTTTTCTGCATGGATATCAGTATCTTTATAATTTTGCTGCCTGGTTCGTGCCGGTGCTCTTTCTCATAGAGATGATGAATCTGGTGATGCGGATTGTGTTAAAGTATCTCCGGCTGAACAAGGAATGGCTGATTCTTTCGGGAACACTTGTGGTGGGCATGGCGGTAGTCTGGCTGGCAATTTCCGGGCATGTGTGGGGATGGTATAAGATGCCGGGACGGATTCTCTTTCTGTATCCCTGTTTTCAGATGGGACAGTTCTATCGCCGGAAGCTGGAAAAGTATGATACCCTTGGAAACCTGCCCTACTTCGCTGTCGTGATTGGAGTACAGGTGTTATTAAATGTGTGCTGTAATGGACTGGCGTTCAGCAGTGTGTGGTGCACGGCTTTCGCCAACGGTCCGATTATTCCATATGTGACAGTTGTGTCAGGTATAGCTTTCTGGCTGAGGGTGTCGAAGGTGATTGCTCCTGTCCTGGGACAAAACAAAGGGGTGGTCTGTCTGGGGCGTAACACTTATGCGGTGATGATGCATCATATCATGGTGTTTATGCTGATTAAGATGGTGCTTGCGGGGATTGCAGCAGGGACCGGATATCTGGCGGATTTCGATTTTGAGAGGTTCTATATGGATATCGATTATTGTTATCTGGTGAAAGGCACGGAGGCCTTTAAGATGGTGTATCTGGCGGCGGGTATCATGCTGCCGCTTCTGTGCCAGCGGGGGATAGAGCGGATGAAACAGTGGTTTGGACGGTTGTATCAGCATGACTTATAATTGCAATCGTCGGGGGAGTGTGATACTCTATTAGAGTATGTTTGGGAGGAAAATGGATGCCGGGTGTGGAGATGATCTGGACAGGGGTCGTTATGATGCTTTGTCTGTTTGCGGGAATACTGCTTGCCGTACAGCATTTCATGCGGTATCATACGGTACAGATTTATAACTGGGACGGCAGGCGGTATCGGTTCCTTGGAAGAGAGCGTCTGCGCAAGACAGATGACACTTATGTCATTAAAATGCGGGAACGAACTGCGGATTTGTCTTATACCACCAGGTACCGATTGTCAGCGTCCCCTGGATTTGTAAGGAGGCACCGTTTTAACAGTCTGCTTCTACGGGCGGGGGCAAGTGAGGCATGGCTTCCCATTGAGGAACGGATGATACAGGATATTTATTATACAAGTGTGAGAAGAATTTCTTAAGCCCGCAGCAAGCGTTGTCTCGCGGAGATGTTCCGGAAGCTGCAAGGCGGAATCATGGAAAGGCGGCGGCGTATGGTCACGGTCAGTCTCTGTATGATTGTGAAAAATGAAGAGCAGATTTTACAAAGGTGTCTGGACAGCCTGGCAGGGCTGATGGATGAGATCATTATTGTGGATACCGGTTCCACGGACGCAACGAAGCAGATTGCGGCCAGGTATACGGAGCTAATTTATGATTTCACCTGGATCGATGATTTCTCGGCGGCACGAAACTTTGCATTTTCCAAGGCGACAAAGGAGTACATTTACTCGGCGGATGCGGATGAGGTGCTGGATGAGAAGAACCGGGCAGCCTTTTTGCAGTTAAAGCAGACGATTCTTCCGGAAATCGAGATTGTACAGATGTACTATGCCAATCAGCTTTCCTATGGAACCATCTATAATTATGACAGGGAGCTGAGACCCAAGCTGTTTAAGCGCAATCGCACCTTTCGGTGGCAGGGGGCAATCCATGAGCAAGTTGGGATTACACCTGTTATATATGATAGTGAGATAGAGATATGTCATATGCCGCAAAGCAGCCATAAGGACAGGGACCTGGAGGCTTTTGCGAGGCTTGCGGGGTCAGGGAATCCTCTGGATAAAAGGCTTCACAATATCTATGCGAAGGAGCTTTTTATTTCCGGGGAAGAGAAAGACTTTCTGGCGGCCAGGGCCTTTTTTCAGGCATCTTGTGCGGAGGAAGCACGGGGAGATGAGGAATTGAAGGAAGCGGCCTGTGTGGCGGCCAGGGCGGCGCGGCTTGCCGGGGATGTGGCAGATTTTTTTAAATACGCGATGAAGGTGGTTGCCTGTGACGGCTGTGCGGAGATCTGCTGTGAACTGGGAGAATATTACAGACAGCAGGAAGATTATGACGAGGCTGTGGTGTGGTTTTATAACGCCGCATTTGAGACAGAGAGTATTTTAAGTATTCGCAGCGGGAAAGAGATTCCCCTGCAGGGGCTGGCAGACTGCTATCGGGCGCTGGGCAATGAAGCGCAGGCAGCAGAATATGAGAGACTGGCAGCATGTCAGGAGGAATGACTTTAGCAGGAAAGTGAGACAGAAGACAGTATGAAATGGGAAGAAAATGTACGCCGGGTGGTGCCATATACGCCGGGAGAACAGCCGGACAGGCCCGGTGTCATTAAATTAAATACCAATGAGTGTCCATATCCGCCGGCACCGGGGGTGGCGGCAGCGATAGAGCGACTGGATGCAGACCGTATGCGGCTCTATCCGGCGTTTCCGGAGCAGACGGCTCTGACAGAGGAACTGGCGGCATACTATCACGTGGGGAAGGATCAGATATTTATCGGCGTGGGGTCGGATGATGTGCTGTCTATGGCATTTATGACCTTTTTCAACGGAGACAGACCGATTCTGTTTCCGGATATCACCTATTCCTTCTATGATGTATGGGCAGAAGTTTATGGGATTCCTTATGAGACAAAGGCACTGGATGCTGCGTTTCGGATTCGTCCCGAGGACTATTGTCAGGGAAGCGGCGGTGTGATTTTCCCCAATCCCAACGCCCCTACCGGTGTGCTGCTGGGACTTCATGAGGTGGAGAAGATTGTGGCGGCGAACCGGGATGTGGTGGTGATTGTGGACGAGGCCTACATTGACTTTGGCGGGACAAGCGCGCTGCCCTTACTGGATAAGTATGATAATCTTCTTGTGGTGCAGACCTTTTCCAAGTCCCGGGCGATGGCGGGCATGCGTATCGGTTATGCCATAGGAAGTCCACAGCTGATCCGGTATCTGCATGATGTGAAATATTCGGTTAACTCTTATACGCTGAATTATCCCACACTGGAACTTGGCGTGGAGGCGGTGCGGGACAAGGCATATTTTGCCGCCTGCTGTGATAAGATCGTACAGACCAGGGCGCGGGCACAGAAAGAGCTCACAAGGCTGGGCTTTACCTTTCCGGAATCCTATGGTAATTTCCTCTTTGCATCCCATAAGAGTGTGCCGGCGCAGATGATCTTTCAAGAGTTAAAAGAAAATGACATATATGTCAGATGGTGGGACAAAGAGCGCATTGATAAGTATCTGCGTATCACAATCGGTACGGATGAGCAGATGGAAGCATTGTATGCGGCGCTTGATAAGATTTGCGGCGGGTGATTTTACGGGTAAAACAGGCATATACTTATAGTAAGCCGCATCAAAATTCATGGGAGGATTTATAGATGGAAAGTTTAGCAGTTGCATTTGCCAATACGCTGGGAAAGTATGTGGCCAAGGAAGTCGTGGTTTTTATCATCTCCATGATTCCGATTCTGGAGCTTCGCGGAGGGCTGATCGTGGCCTCTCTTTTACAGGTGCCGATTATGACGGCTATTCCGTTTTGCATCATCGGCAATATTATTCCGATTCCCTTTATCCTGCTTTTTATCAAACAGGTATTTAAGTGGCTCAAGAAGGTAAAACTTTTCAGGGGAATCATTGAGAAGCTGGAGAGCCGTGCCATGGGTAAGAGCGACAGCATCAAGAAATATGAGTTCTGGGGACTGGTGCTTTTCGTGGGTATTCCTCTTCCGGGTACGGGGGCGTGGACAGGGTCACTGATTGCGGCGCTTCTGGATATTGATTTCAAGAAGGCAGTTTTGGCGGAACTTCTGGGTATCGCCATTGCTACGGTTATCATGTCCATCTTTTCTTACGGGCTTTTGGGAGCATTGTTGGGCTAGGATGCGGAGAAGTTTGTCACAGCTGTGACAGATGAGGCGTGATGTGATGAAAGGAAAGAAGAAGGCGATTCTGACAGCGGGTGTTATCCTGGCAGCTCTGGGGTGCTTGCTTCTGGCGGTCTATCTGTGCATGGGACAGTATGGGGCAGGAAGGAGCAGGAATCTGGCCAGGAGAAAAGGGGTCATCGCCACCTGTGACAGTGTGGAGAAGGAGTCTCTGTCTGCGGCCATGGCTGTCGATGGAGACGACCAGACATTAACTTCCCGCTGGTCAAGCGAGAATAACTGGGAGGATGCCTCTCATTATATACAACTGGAATTTCCGGAAGAAATTTCAGTTTCTTTTGTTGTCCTGAAATGGGAGCGCAGAAATGTGATTTCTTATGCCCTGGAAAGTTCCCTGGATGGTGAAACATGGGAAATACTGCAGCGCTTTGATACGGCGCCGGCGGCCAAACAACAGGAAATTGTGCTGGATGAGGCAGTACAGGCACGGTTTCTGCGCCTTTCTACCTACGCGGTATCCAAAGAGGAGGCAGATTACTCCAATCTTTATCAGAACGTTTCCCTCTATGAGTTTGAGGTTTATGAGGACAAGCCTGCGGCATATCTTTTAGAAACACCTGTTATAGAAACAGGGCCGGATTGCGGCAGAAGACTTACCCTGCCAAAGGCGCCTGCGGGATATCAGGTTTCTTTTATCGGCGCGGACTTAGAACAGGTGATTGGCGCGGACGGCACCATTTATGAGACCATCCAGGATAAGGAAGTGACGGTGGGATACCGGGTGGAGGATATAAGTGGCCGGGAAGATGCCAGGGAAATATCTTTTACGATTAAGGTGCCTGCAGGGGATGAGACGGTTTCGCGGGATATGGTGCAGCAACAGAATGCGTGTCCTCAATGGGTGATTCCATCCATCGCGGAATGGAGTGGCGGCGAGGGAAACTTTACACTGGGAGAGGATTCCCGGATTCTTGTGGGCACGGATAGTCTGGCATTGGAACAGAATGCAGAGATGAATACGCGTGCAGAGGGAGAGCAGGGTGTGCAGGCTGAGATGAATACGCATGCTAAGGGAGAGAAGGATGTACAGGCTGCGTCGAATACACAGGCGCTTTGGGATGTGGCAGAACTTTTTAACAGGCAGTGTGAGCGTGGTACGATTATATCCCAAAATCTGCCCATCTGTGAGGGGACGCTGGAAGATGCCAGGCCGGGAGATATTTACCTGGGATATGCTAAGCAGGCAAACGGACTGGGAGAAGAGGGATACACCTGCGATATAAATGACATATGTGTCATCGAGGCGGAGACTGTGACGGGAATCCGCTGGGGCACCGTAACGCTGATGCAGATGCTGTCTGGCGGGGAAGCGGAATCTGTCCCGCAGGGCAGGATTCGCGATTATCCGCTCTACACAGTGCGGGGCTTTGGCATTGATGTGGCCAGAAAGCCGGTATCTATTGATACCCTCTACAGGATGATGGAGACTATGTCCTGGTATAAAATGAATGACTTTTCCCTTCATTTAAATGATAATACCATTCTTGCCACCAGCGGTCTGACAGCGTCACCGGAACAGGCTATGACGGCGGCCAGCGCTTTCCGGCTGGAATCGGATTTGCAAAATGAGGAGGGCAAGCCGCTGACTTCCCAGGAATATGCTTATACGAAAGAGGAGATAGATCAGTTGATCGAGAGGGCACAGACATACGGTGTGAACGTGGTGCCGGAGATCGATACGCCGGCCCATTCCCTGGCCATTACCAGTTTGTATCCGGAATATGCCCTGCGCACCAGTAATGAATCGGTGGATCAGATTGATCTGGGAAATGAGGAAGCAGTGGCTTTGGCAGAGGAGCTTTGGCGGGAAGCTTTGGCTGAAGATACGGGCGCTTTCAGGAAAGCGCGGATTGTCAATATCGGTATGGATGAGTATTACGGGGATGGGGAAGAGTACAGGCAGTTTTTGAATCGCATCAATCATCTGGTCCAGGGGGCAGGTAAAACCGTGCGTCTGTGGGGGAGTCTCAGCAATATCGGCGGTTCCACACAGCCAGATCCAGAGAATTTACAGATGAATATCTGGAATACGGTATGGGCAGATCCCCGGGAGATGTATGAGGCGGGGTATTCCCTGATCAATATGCAAAACAGTCACATCTATATCATACCGGGCGGCGGATATGACTGGCTGGACTGTCAGGAACTGTATGAGAACTGGGCGCCCAACAAGTTTTATGAGTACAATCAGCTGGAGATAATTCCCGTATATTCGCCGCAGATGTTGGGCGCTTCCTATATGATCTGGAATGATATGAGCGGCAATCTGGATATTGGTATCAGTGAGTATGATCTGTTTGCGCGTTTCAAAGAGCCGCTGCCTGTGTTATCCATGAAACTGTGGGACGCGCCGGGAAGGGAAGGGAGAAAGTCCTGGGCATTGGATGAGAAAGAAAAGGTGTATGAGGCGGGGAGCCGCTGCCGATTGTATGAGGATACCATGGCGGCAGAGCCGGATTATGAGATTCGGATGAAGGTGCGGCTTGCACCGGACAGTGCGGATGGGCAGAAGGGAAGAAGCCGGAAACCGGATGATACAGCACACAGCAGCATCCGGGAAGGTACCTGGCAGGAGCAGATTCTTGCCGAGGGGGACGGCGCATATGCCAGATGGGCCTTTTATGCCGTGGAACCGGAGACGGGGCAGGTTGGCTTTACCAGAGAGGGCAGGACTTATACCTTTGACTATACGCTTCCCAAGGGGGAATGGGTGAATCTGAAAGTCAGGGGTGTGTCAGGAAAGGTCACTCTCTATGCAGAGAATAGGGAGATAGATACGGTTGGCAGCGATAGGCCTTTTGAAGAACATGCAACGTTTGTGTTTCCGCTGCAGAGGATAGGCCGGCAGACTTCGCACTTTGAGGGAGAATTGGAATTGGAAGTGGCGTACACAGAAGGGTTATAGAGATTTGAGATGTTAGATTCATGTCATCGCGAGATTCGTGTCATCGCTAGAAGCTGCTCTGACATGGGGAATGGTGCGGAAAGTATACGAGGGATCAGGATGGAAGCATATACAGATTTTGCGCAGGTTTATGATGAATTTATGGATGAGACGCCCTATGAGGAGTGGTGCGCGTTTCTTGTTGGGATGTTGGGAAGATACGGTCTGAAGGAAGTCGCTGATGAGGACAGTCGTTTGTTTGATGACACGTATGTCATATCTGACGGGCCTAATGAACAACATCTCAGACAGGAGAGAAACACCATACTGGATCTGGGCTGCGGGACGGGCACATTGACACAGCTTCTGGCCCGGAAGGGCTATGATATGATCGGTGTGGACAATGCCCAGGAAATGCTGCAGATTGCCATGGAGAAGCGGGATGAATCCGGACTCGATATTTTGTATCTGCTGCAGGATATGCGGGAATTCGAGCTCTACGGCACCGTGGGAGCGGTGGTCAGCGTATGTGACTCCATCAATTATTTGCTTGAGGAAGAGGAGGTTCTGAGAACGTTCAAACTGGTGCATACTTATCTGTATCCGGGGGGCGTCTTCATCTTTGACTTTAACACAGTATATAAATACAGTCAGATCATCGGTGATGCCACCATTGCGGAGAACCGGGAAGATTGCAGCTTTATCTGGGAAAACTACTATCATGAAGCAGAAGAAATAAACGAATATGACCTGACAATCTTTGTCAGATCAAAAGAAGCACTGTTTCAAAGATTTCAGGAGACCCATTATCAGCGGGGATATCGTCTGGAACAGATGTGCAGACTGGTAGAGCAGGCAGGACTTAAGATTCTGGAGACCCTGGATGCAGACACCCGGGAAGCGGCGGGGCAGGAGAGTGAGAGAGTCTATATTGTGGCGAAGAAAGCATGAATAAGGGGGAGCAGTCTGCCGGATGGAAGGCAGACTGCTTATCGTATCAGAGAAAAAAACAGAGGCAAAAGCAAAGAAAGAGGAAGGAACAGAGAAAATGACAGATTATATGGTGAGGGCAACAGCGGCAGACGCGCAGATCCGGGCATTCGCGGTCACTTCCAGGGAACTGGTGGAATATGCCCGTTCGGCTCATAATACGAGCCCGGTGGTCACGGCGGCATTGGGGCGTCTGATGACAGGAGCAGTGATGATGGGCGCCATGTTAAAGGGAGAACAGGATATGCTGACTTTACGGGTGCAAGGTGCAGGACCGGTGCATGGGCTGACAGTGACAGCGGATGCGGGGGGAACTGTGAAGGGGTATGCGGACAACCCGCAGGCCATGATGCCGCCAAACAGCTTAGGTAAGCTGGATGTGGGCGGTGTGATCGGGGTTGGCGTACTTACGGTCATGAAGGACATGGGTTTAAAGGAGCCCTATTCTTCTACCATCGAACTTAAGACCGGGGAAATCGGAGACGATCTGACTTATTATTTTGCGGCCTCCGAACAGGTGCCTTCCAGTGTGGCGCTGGGGGTGCTGATGGATAAGAATAATACGGTACGGCAGGCCGGCGGCTTTATCATTCAGCTGATGCCCTTTACGGCAGATGAAGTGATCGACAGACTGGAAGAGAAGCTTTCGTCCCTGCAGCCCGTGACGGCCATGCTGGAAGCCGGCAATACACCGGAGCAGATATTGGAACTGGTGTTGGGAGATCTGGGGTTGGAGATAACAGACACCATGCCCGTACGGTTTGCGTGCAACTGCAGCAAGGAGCGGGTAGAAAAGGTACTGGTCAGCCTTGGCAGGGAAGATTTACAGGAGATGATTGCTGAAAACAAGGAAGTAGAACTGCATTGCCACTTCTGTAACAGGAATTATATCTTTACAGTGGACGAACTTAAGAAAATAGAGAAAAACGCAAAAGATAAATCTTGATTTAATGCAAGGAATTGTGCGTGGAAGTATATAAAAATATAAGAGAAAAGCGTCAGGAAACGAGAGTGGGAATCCAGATTAAAAACAAGTGTAATTTGAGATGAAATATGGATAAAACACTGATAAACAGGGAAGATTAAGAAAAGTATGAAAATAGAGACACATATGTGATGGAATGAAAAGGAATACGGCATAGGCAGCAGGTCCAGAGAAGGAATCTAAATGGCTGCACAGTTCGTATCTTTTAAAAAGAATGTTAAAATCCTGTAAAATCATTTTGGAGATGCGCAGATTGTCCAGGAGCGTCCCAAAGTGGGGAAATGAGTTTTGCGAAGGGTAGTAGAAAAGTTAAAATATGATTTAAACGAGATTTTGCAAAAGAATTGCATATCAGAAGATTATAAGAAAGAAGTCTGCAGAATAGAAAAACGCAGATTTTATGAAGGTTTTCTCATTTCATAACAAACGTTACCATTAAAATAGCGGATGATATATAACGGGGAATATATTTTGGGTATAGGAGCGGAGAAGATTTTATAGAAAGAAATCGCTTAAAGGAAGATATAAATTCTCTGAAACTTCAGTAAATAAGCTGGTGAGAAGAAAAGAGAGGCGGGCAGTACATGAAACACGGATTTATCAAGGCAGCGGCAATGACACCGAAGATTAAGGTAGCCGATCCCATTTATAATGCGAAGGAAATCTGCAAGGGAGTTGAGGAGGCATTAGCAAAAGAAGCCAAAATCGTTGTTTTCCCGGAACTGTGCCTGACAGGTTACACTTGCGGCGATTTGTTTTTGCAGGAGATGTTGCTTTCTAAGGCAAAGGAGGCGCTGGATACGGTGGTGGAAGCTACGCAGGGATCCGATGCGCTTGTTTTTGCGGGTCTTCCTCTCCGGAAAGATTGTAAGCTCTACAATGTGGCGGCGGTGATGCAAAACGGAGAGCTGCTGGCCTTTGTTCCCAAGCGTTTTATTCCGGCTTATGCGGAGTTTTGCGAGACAAGACATTTTGCACCGGGTAATACGGCGCCGGAAGTCTGTCTGTATCAAGATAAGGAGGTGCTCTTTGGTACAGATATTCTGTTCCGGGTGAGCAGCATGCAGGAGCTGGTGGTGGGATGTGAAATCTGTGAGGATATCTGGGTGCCCGACTCTCCGGGGACAGCCCATGCGCTGGCCGGCGCCACCGTGATGGTGAACTTATCCGCATCCAGTGAGATGATTGGCAAAGATGTTTACCGGGAGATGTTGGTGAAATCCGCCAGCGCCAGACAGATTACGGCTTATATTTATGCTTCGGCGGGGGAAGGGGAATCTACCCAGGATCTGGTATTTGGCGGGCATAATATCATAGCGGAGAACGGCACCATACTGGCACAGACCAAGCGCTTCGCACCGGAAAATCTCTATGCGGATATTGATATCCTCAGGATCTGTCATGAGAGGCGCAGGATGAGCAGTTATCATCCGGAAATCATGCGCAGTCACAGGATATTGTCCGTTTCCATGGAGGAAGAAGAGACTGCTCTCACAAGAACCTTCGCCAGGCAGCCTTTCGTGCCGGCAAACAGACAAGAGCGGGATAAGCGGTGCGACGAGATATTGTCCATGCAGTCTTATGGTCTTAAGAAACGTTATGAACACACGGGCTGTCAGTCTGCAGTCCTCGGTGTATCCGGTGGCCTGGATTCTACTCTGGCGCTGCTGGTGACGGTGCGGACCTTTGATATGCTGGGCTTTGACAGAAATAAGATAACATCTGTTACAATGCCTTGCTTTGGTACCACTGACAGAACCTATGACAATGCCTGTAAACTGGCAAAGGTGCTGGGAACCACCCTGCGGGAGGTGGATATCAGAGAGGCAGTGACAGTGCATTTCAGGGATATCGGGCAGGAAATGGATCGACATGATGTGACCTATGAGAATGGACAGGCCAGAGAGCGGACCCAGGTGCTTATGGATATTGCCAACCAGACGGGCGGCCTGGTCATCGGTACAGGAGATATGTCGGAACTGGCGCTGGGCTGGGCTACCTATAACGGAGACCATATGTCCATGTACAGTGTCAATGCAGGTGTACCTAAGACCCTGGTGCGGCATCTGGTGCGCTGCTATGCGGATACCTGTGGCAAAGAGGAACTGCAGGCCCTTCTTTTGGACATACTTGACACACCTGTCAGTCCGGAACTTCTGCCGCCGGTGGACGGGGCCGTTTCCCAGAAGACAGAGGAGCTGGTGGGTCCATATGAGCTTCATGATTTCTTCCTATATTATATGCTTCGATGTGGATTTGAGCCGGACAAGGTTTACCGGGTAGCCTGCCTGGCATTCCGGGATACTTATGACAATTATGTCATTTTAAAATGGTTAAAGATTTTTTATCAGAGGTTTTTTACCCAGCAGTTCAAGCGTTCCTGCCTGCCGGACGGTCCCAAGGTGGGAAGTGTTGCAGTCTCCCCCAGATGTTTTCACATGCCCTCTGATGCCTGTGCAGGCATCTGGCTTACACAGCTTGCTGAGCTCTAGGAATTGTCTGTAAGCTGTCTCATACACAGATTTGTGCCGCGGTTGCCTTTACTGCACATTCTGTTCATTTCGCCATTGTCGGGGAGAAATCCCGTATACATTCTTAAATGCCCTGGAAAAATGCAGTTGGTTTGGATAGCCCACTGCATTTCCTATATCCGCAATGGAAAGGGCTGTCAGCTTTAACAGCTCGGCGGCCTTGGACATGCGGTAGGAAATGAGAAATTCCTGTGGCGATTTTCCCATATTTTCATGAAAAATCTTACCGAAATAGCTTCTGTTGAGTCCGCAGGAGGCGGCGATTGTCTCTACGGTGATGTCATTTTGGAAATTCTGTTCAATATAAGAAATGGCTTCCTTGATATAAAAGTCCCGCAGACTGTTGCCTTTGTTCACTTGGGCGGAGGAGGCAGAGCGCATAAAGCAGTCGATAAAGAGGAAGAGATGGCCGATCAGGTGAAAGGGGGATGCATTCCCGTGGTTGACGATATAGAGCATCTCCTCCTTCATGGTTTCCGCAATATCTTTATAGCGCGCTTTATAGACCGGCTGGTTGAAGCTTAGGCCCGTCAGTTCTATGGCTTCCTTTGCGCGCAGGCCATCAAATTCAAGCCATGTATACTCCCAGGGAATCTCGTTGTCTGCGATATAGGTGCATACCTGGTGGGGAAAGATCATGAATCCCTGCCCGCTCTTGATCTGATAGGTGACGGATTCGCCCTGTGCATTGTTGGCAATCAGTGTGCCGGTCCCGGACAGACACAGATGAAAGAGATAGTGGTTCCTGGCGACAGGTCCGAAAGAATGGGAGGGGTCGCATTGCTCCCAGCCAAACTGGTACAGGCCCAGATCGATAAAATTTTCACTGGGGAAAACGGAAAAAATTACTTCGCTCATAGTTATCCTCCCATTGTCATATTCTTGCAATATCTCTATTATATACCAAAATGCTACTTCACTTCAAACAATAGAGGAAAAAGCGGCATAAAGGTATAAAATATGCAAAATACAGCTATTTATTGATAGCAAAATGGTATGTTATAATGCAGATATCAATTTAGGGAAGGAGATGCTTTATGAAAAGCAGGAACGGAAAATACCTTGGAGCGGCATTGTGCGGTGTTGCAGCGGTGATGACGCTTTCAGGATGCGGGAGCGAATCTGACTCTCAGAAAACAGAGATTGAGATCGTCCAGTACAAACCGGAAGCGGCTAACTACTTCGCCATGGTAGAAGAAGAGTTTAACGCCACACACGACGATATTCATCTCACCATCAGTTCACCCAACGATGCCATGACAATATTAAAAACGAGATTCATAAGGGAAGACTACCCTGATATTATTGGCATCGGCGGAGATATCAACTATTCTTATTTTGTAGATGCGGAAATCCTGATGGATATTTCGGACTATGAAGGGCTTCAGAACATTAACCAGGGATATCTGGATATTGATGAATCCCTGGAACTGGTTCCTACAGATGGAATCTTTGCTGTGCCTTATGTGGCCAATGCAGCCGGTATCCTGTATAACAGGGAGATGTTCGAGGAGCACGGCTGGCAGATTCCCAAGGACTGGGCAGAACTCAATGCTTTGTGCGAGACCATACAGGCGGAAGGGATTCTTCCTTTTTACTTCGGTTTCAAGGATACCTGGACTTGTCTGGCACCTTGGAACTCCATGGCGGTAGACTTGGCGCCGGCAGATGCCACGAAGCAGGTGAACCGGGGCGAGACCACTTTTGCCAAGGAGTACAGAGAAGTGTCTGAGAAATATCTGACACTGCTGCAGTATGGTCCTGATGATCCGTTTGCTTACGGATACAATGATGCCTGTACCGCTTTTGCCAGAGGAGAATCCGCTATGTATCCGATAGGTAGTTATGCGGCGCCGCAGATTTTGTCAGTGAACCCGGATCTGGATTTGGATTCCTTTGTGATGCCGGCCAATGATTCGGCAGAAGCGAACACATTGAACTCCGGTATCGATCTGCAGTTTAGTGTGATGGCTGGCTGTAAGAATAAGGAAGCAGCCTATGAAGTGCTGAACTTCCTGTATGAGGATGCCAATATTCAGAAATATATCGATGCACAGACAGCGATTCCCTGCAAGAAGGGTGATTTCGAACTGCCTTCCATCCTGGATGGCATGACAGAGTACATCACATCCGGCAACATGACAGATTATCCGGATCATTACTATCCTTCAGAGATGGCAGTGGATGCGCAGATTCAGACTTTCTTATTGAAGCAGGATACAGACGCGTTCCTGCAGAAATTTGATACAGACTGGCTGCGTTATAACAGGGATATCATCCGCCTGGTGCAGGACTATGAAAAACAGCATGGAAACGCGAATTAATGGGAAAGGAGAAGAGAGATGATGAAAAATGAGAGAAAAAGAACATTTTTACTGATTACCATTCCGATTCTGGCTCTGTTTATCTGCTTTAATACCATTCCGCTGATTCGCGGTGTGATATACAGCTTTACGAATTTTAAGGGCTTTGGATCCTATGACTGGGTAGGATTTCGTAACTATGCAGATTTGTTTACAGACGCACGTGTGGGCAAGTCATACTGGTTTACTTTTAAGCTGGCAGTGGTGACCACCGTCGTAGTCAATGTGTTAAGCCTCCTTCTGGCGCTGGCGCTTAACAGTAAGATCCGTGCCAAGAGCTTCTTCCGCGGGGCGTACTTCTTACCGAATATCTTAGGATCTTTGGTAGTGGCTTATATCTTCAATTACTTTTTTACATACATTCTTCCCGCAGTTGCGGATATGATCGGTATCGAGGCTCTGCGTACCAGTATTTTATCCAATCCGGGCACAGCCTGGCTGGGCGTTATGGTCGTGTGTGCATGGCAGGCCATTGCCATGAATACCATCATCTATATTTCAGGATTACAGACGGTGCCGGAGGATGTATATGAGGCGGGCGGTTTAGACGGCGCTACCGGATGGAAACAGTTTAAGTATCTGACATTCCCGCTGATCATTCCGTTTTTCTCCATCAACATGGTGCTGTGTATCAAAAACTTCCTGATGGTGTTTGATCAGATCATGGCTTTGACCAAGGGTGGTCCGGCGCAAAGTACGGAGTCTATCTCTTACCTGATTTACAATAACGGTATGTCGGGCGGACAGTTCGGATTCCAGAGTGCCAACGCGGTTGTATTCTTTATTGTGATTGTCATTGTTTCCGTGGCACAGATGAAGTTTTCCGGTAAAAAGGAGGAACAGTTATGATAGAGAAAAAGACAAATGTATCGGCAATGACAGTCCTGATTCTGGGATTGTGTACGATTGCTCTTCCGCTGTATCTGACTGTTGTGATCGCATTCAAACAGCCAACGGAAATGACCAACAGCATAAGCGGCATCTTATCTTTGCCTAAAACATGGAGCATTGATAATTTCAGGGAAGCCATGGAAATCACGGATTTCTGGCATTCCCTCAGAAACAGTTTGTTGATTACGGGACTTGCCGTGGTATTATCCATTGTGATACACTCTCTAATGGGGTATGCGCTGGGCAGGAATAAAGCGAAGAGTAAGTTCTACGGTTTCGTTTATTTGTTTATCGTAAGCGGTATGTTCGTTCCCTTTGCAATTCTGATGATGCCTCTTGCAAAGCAGACGGCTGAGATGGGACTTGCAAACTGGTTTGGTGTAATTCTGCTTTATGTAGTATTTTATATGCCAATGAATGTACTTTTATATTCGGGATATCTTGTGAACATTCCCATGGCTTTAGAGGAAGCAGCGAAGGTGGACGGCGCTTCCACATGGAGAACCTACTGGAAGATTATCTTCCCGATTATGCGGCCCATGCATGCCACAGTGGCTGTACTGACAGCGCTGGCAGTGTGGAATGACGTGATGACGCCCCTTGTTATCATGGCGGGGTCCGGAGAGAATACACTGCCTCTTGCGCAGCTCAATTTCCAGTCCCAGTTTGGTACGAACTATAACCTGGCATTTGCCTCCTATCTGCTCTCCCTGATACCGATCTTGATTTTCTATGTGGTATGTCAGAAGCAGATTCTCAATGGCGTTGTCAATGGTGCGGTGAAGTAAAGAAAGCAATCATATCAGTAAGATAAAGGTTTGGTAAGTATATGGCGATTCTATTTCAAGAGAATGACAGAACTTTTACATTACAGACGAAACAGACGACATATCAGATGAAGATAGATGATTTCGGATATCTTCTGCACCTGTATTACGGCGGGAAGATATCCGGAAACATGGATTATCTGTTGACTTATTATGACAGAGGATTTTCAGCAAATCCTTATGATGCGGGCAATGACAGGACGTATTCCATGGATGCGTTGCCGCAGGAATATCCAACTACGGGCACGGCAGATTACAGGAACAGTGCTCTTGTCATTCGTAACTATGATGAATCGGAATGCTGTGACCTGCGCTATACCGGACATGAGATAACAAAAGGCAAGTATGGACTGCCGGGGCTTCCGGCAGTTTATGCTGATGATAAAGAAGCGCAGACACTGGCAATCAGATTGGAAGATGCGGTAAACAAAGTGCAGGTGCGGCTGTTGTACAGTGTGTTGGAGGAGGATGATATCATCACCAGAAGCGCACAGATCATCAACGGCGGTACAGGCCATGTGGTGGTGGAGAAAGCGGCTTCGGCGTGCCTGGATTTTGTGGCCGGCGATTTTGATCTGGTCAGCTTCTATGGAAGGCATGCCATGGAACGCAACATGCAGCGTGTACCGATTTCCCATGGCAGCCAGCTTATTGGCAGCCGCAGGGGAAGTTCCAGCCACCAGTATAATCCGGCAGTGATTGTGGCCGGGAGGGATACGACGGAAGAGTACGGAAGCTGTTATGGAATGGTTTTTGTCTACAGCGGCAACTTCCTGTGTGAAGCCGAACAGGATCAATATAACCAGACAAGAGTCATTATGGGACTGCACAGCGATCTGTTCCACTATGCTCTGGAAGCGGGAGAAATTCTGACGGTGCCGGAGACCATCCTGTGTTATTCAGACCGGGGGTTTGGCGGCTTGTCTGTCAAATATCACCATTGTATCAGGGATCATGTGTGCAGGGGCGCTTACAAAAACAGCCCCAGGCCGGTGTTGGTGAACAGCTGGGAAGCAGCGTATTTTCATTTTGACGGAGAGACGATCTGTCAGCTGGCGAAAGATGCGGCTGCACTTGGTATTGACATGGTGGTCATGGATGACGGCTGGTTTGGCAAACGGGAAGATGACAACAGCGGGCTGGGAGACTGGCAGGTTAATGAGAAGAAGCTGGGCTGCAGCCTGGGAGAGTTGACTAAAAAGGTCAATGAAATTGGTGTAAAGTTTGGTATCTGGATTGAACCGGAGATGGTTTCCGAAGACAGCGATCTATACCGTGCTCATCCGGACTGGGCGATGATAAATCCCCGGAGAAATCCGGTTCGCAGCAGAAATCAGCTGGTGCTTGATTTTTCACGGGTAGAGGTGCGGGACCATATCTTTGAACAGATCTGCAGTGTGCTTGACCAGGGAAATATTGAATATGTGAAATGGGACATGAACAGAAGCATTTCGGATGTCTATTCCGCAGATAACAGACAGGGCAGGGTGGCCTATGACTATGTGCTTGGCGTCTATGATTTCCTGGAAAAGCTTACCGCAAAGTATCCTCATCTTCTGATAGAGGGATGCTGCGGCGGCGGCGGCAGATTTGATGCCGGCATGCTGTATTATACGCCCCAGATCTGGTGCAGTGACAATACGGACGCGGTGGACAGGCTGCGGATTCAGTATGGGACCTCCTTTTTCTACCCCATGTCAGCCATAGGCGCCCATGTGTCGGCAGTGCCCAATCACCAGACCGGAAGAGGCATCAGCCTGCATACCAGAGGGATTGTGGCAATGACGGGGGCTTTCGGTTATGAACTGTCCCTGGGAAAACTCTCAGAAGAAGAGAAAGAGCAGGTTAAAGAGCAGATCAGACTCTATAAGGAATATGAGACATTGATCGGTAACGGGGATTATTACCGGCTTTCGAATCCTTTTAAAGATGCTTACGCGGCCTGGATGTTTGTGTCTAAGGACCGCCGGACGGTGCTGCTTCATGTGGTGATGTTAGAAAATCATGGGAATATGACGGTCAGCTATGTGAAGTTGAAAGACCTTTTGCCGGATGCCTCCTATGAGGAGAAGGAAAGCAAAAGATGCTATCAGGGTTCAGCCCTGATGCAGGCGGGGATACCCCTGCCAGTAGAGATGAAAGAATACCCGGCTTATCAGTTTTTATTTACGGTAAAAGGGTGAATAACCATATGGAAACAGGCCTGCCTGGTCACTTTGATGTGACGGGCGGGCCTGTTTCTTTATGCGGCGGAAAAGTTGATATGAATATTTTTCTATGTATTGATTCCAAAATAATAATATGTTACTATATATGCAACTGAAAAACAGTTGCATATAATAATGCGTCGGAGTGATACTTATAGATGCCAAAGAAAAATGATCTGATAGAGAAAATCAGCCGAAAACCAATACCCAAAAATTTTACGAAAAGGGAATTGGATATACTGATGAATAAGTGTAATTGCACAAAGTTTTCAGGCGGAAGGGGATCAGGGATCGGGTATGTCCATAATGAAACAAATCGTATACTACAATTTGATGAACCTCATCCGGGAACTGAATTATATGGTTACCAGATTAAGAAGACAATACAGTTTTTAAGAGATATTGGGGAGATGGAATAAGCGCCACATATATGGAAAGGAAGATGAGTATGGGTTCCATGTTGGAATATAAAGGATATCATGCTTCAATAGAATTTGATGCGGATGATAATATTTTTGTTGGGGAAGTGTTTGGAATAACAGATTCTTTAAATTTTCATGGGAGTTCAGTAGAAGAACTTAAAAAAATGTTTGAACAAAGTATTGAAAACTATATAGCGTTATGTGCAAAAGCGGGTAAAAAACCAGATAAAGAATTTAAAGGGACATTTAACGTCAGAATCCCACCGGAATTGCATAAAAAGGCAGCAATGGCCGCAGCGGAGCAAAAGATAACATTGAATCAGTATGTTACCAAAGCGATAAGCAGATCATTTGCAGAGGCAGATAACAATGTAAAAGAAACAATCGTCTATATTCCATATAGTACACAGAAAATAGATTGGAATGCAGAACCCGTTGGCGATTTTTCGGCTTACTATAATGATGGCTTATTATTAACGAAAAAGGAGAAGGTGTCATATGTTGGAAGTTAACCCAAGAATCAGTAACGTAAGAATTATCAATTCCCATATGGAAATTTCACGAACATTTTCAAAGCATTTAGAATTAAGAATTGGATGCAGAGCGAAAACAAGGATACCAAAGGATTCAGAAGCAAAAAAGGCCATATTGAATGTTGAATTGACCATAGCCGCAACGGAAAATGATGATATGAAAATAGAGTTGGAAGCAGATGTTTTTTTTGAATTTAATCAGATTCCGGATGATTATGATAAGGTGATGGAAGAAAAATGTATGCCAGTTGCACAGGAAAGACTGTTTCATATGCTGGATGATATTTTGATTATCATGGGCTATAAAGGTCTGGGGTTGGCTGAAAAAGTATCATATTGAGAGATTAAAATATCTAATCTGAAGGCCAGCTTCCTGATAGGGAGACTGGCCTCTTTCCATGTAAAAATTAGTTTAACTGTTTTATTCCATATCTTCCCCGGGCGGATTCTCCAGCGCCTTGTTGAGAGAACTGGTGATGGCGTCTAAGAGGATCATGGAAGTGTATTTGCTGTCGTCGGTATATGTAACACCTTCCAGACTCTGGTTCGTGATGATCTGATCGGCCAGATCTTCGAAGGAAGGCTGTATGAGAGGATACATGGTGGTCACAGCCTCATCCAGATTCACAAGCCGGATGGAATTGATATTCTTTTCGTCCACAGTCACCTCAATCTCTACCACGTTGTCATTCAGGATCAATGAGGTCGTATATACGCCAGGTACATAGGAGTTTTCCGTGGTCTGCATCACGGTGGACATGGTCTCTTTCTTTTCTTCTTTGGGCAGGAACATGATGATGAGCAGGATGATGAAGAGGATACCGAGGGCCGCGAAGATGCCGGTATATATTAACTCTTTTACGTGAAGCACGACAATTTTGGTTTTAGAACTCATACAAATATCCCCATAATGAATCTTTTTTATCAGTTTATGCGGCGGTGGCGGGGTTTATGCGCAATGAAGAGAGAACTTTGCGCTGGATGTGCATGCAGAATAAGGCATTGCAGTTGCGTGAAAACAGAATATAAATATGTATGTTTTGTATCAGGGAGCTGGTGCCTGACAGCTTAAAAACCGTTATACAACAGCTCCATCAATTGTGGGCAAAAGCACATGAATTCAGACATATATGTTTTATAACAGAATAAAGGTAGTTATCAATGTTGCAAGGATGGCTCCCGCAGCAGCAGTGATAATGGGAATAATGATTTTATCCCTTGTGGAAACTTTTTGTTCTTTTTCATTTGCTTCTATCAGTGAAGATTCACGAAGATGTAATGTCTGTAAATATTGTTCTAATTTTCCGGCAATCTTTTCTGAAAAAAACTGATTAGCGGTCTCCTGTATTGCAGCCATCTGGTTGTCTGGTAAAGAATCCGCAGACGATTCGGTAGCCTCTTCTACACTTTTGATGATTTTATAATCATTGATTATCTGTGTTGTTTTTTCTAAATTAGGGCGGATTTCCGTATAATATTCTGGAAATGTCCCTTGTATCACTTCATTTGTATAGCAACTTAAGGTAAGCGTATACTCTTCTTTAACATTAACCAACATCCACTCAATGGAATCACTATATGCCCTTTGCAGATGTGATATTGCCGACTGGATTGACTTTTTGGTCTTCTCTTTCTTTTTGGGGTTCTCGTCATACTCCAGAGCACGCATAAAATGGTCGAGGCTGTATCGAAGTTCATGTAGTGGTTGGATATATGATTTGTTAAGTGAATCCATCGATTCGGCTTTGATTACAATTTCTTTTGCCGTTCATGCCAACTCTTTAATGAATTGACTTCGTTTGTAAAATTATTTAGCATACCATTATTTCCTTTATGGGAGTTTCATTCCTAAGACTCTGTCGCTTCGCTTTTCAAATTCACCTGATTTGTAAATATTGCCAATAGCAGTTCTTACATGACCTCTGAAAAACTTAGGGTGGTTTAAAATTCCCTTAATAGTGGAGTCATTAATTACAGGCATGCTGTAAGACTTTTCTGATACTTGTTTCCCTTTTTCGTTTTTCATTGTTCTATTTCCCTTCTCTGTTAATTACGCGATTCAGAAGTTTTCAGAGGTTTAATAATAAGTATTGCAGGATAATCGCAAATTATCCACATGAACAATTTTACTAATCACATATAGGTTTGTCAAGACAAATTTAGTCGTTTTGACATGTTTTCTGCCCCCAAAAATTGATAATAACAGAGTATCATAGCAGTCATGTATTTACCAGTCTTTTTCAATATATGTTCTTACCGCATGCGTTGTTCTTAATATTATGAAAAGGGAATAACCTTCATGAAGATATTTTTACTTTCCGTGTGACAGAAATACCTTGACCGGATTTTCTGTCTTTACTATAATCATCTTAAAGGAAGGCCGTCCGGGAGGAGGGAACAGGATGGAGGTTATGGATATCACAGAAAAAGAAAGAATGGACACCAAGATGGCTACTTTGTACGAATTAAGACTGATTATCACAAGCGGAGAGAAAAAGGAATATACAGCAGACGAGATTGTGGAACTGTTGGATAAGATAGCAATGGCAAAGGATCAACAGTAGAGAAAGGGGAAAGGCCGTAATACTAATTTCCTGACTTGGTCAAAGATGTTGACAAAGCAACAAAACAACTGTTATGATTGAAAGGAACAAAGGCGTTCTTACTGCGAATCAGCGGGATAAGAATGCCTTTTTGCATATATGGAAATACAGTGATTTAAAATATAAGAATGGGAAAGGCAGGTAAACGATGAGAAAGAATTACAGCAAAGAAGAAATCCTTCGTCTGGCAGATGAGGAGGACGTGGAGTTTATCAGACTGCAGTTTACGGATATCTTCGGCAATTTGAAGAATGTGGCGGTAACAGCCAGTCAGCTGGAGAAGGCGCTTGACAACAGATGCATGTTTGACGGTTATGCCATAGCCGGCTTTGCCAGGATTGAAGAGTCGGATATGTACTTATATCCTGACTACAGTACCTTGGAAGTGTTCCCCTGGCGGCCCCAGCAGGGGAAGGTGGCGCGCCTGATCTGTGATGTGCACCGGTCAAACGGTGAGCCCTTTGCGGGAGATCCGCGCTATATCCTGAAAAGGGCGATCCGGGAGGCGGCAGATGCAGGATATACCTTCAAGGTGGGGGCAGAGTGTGAATTTTTCCTGTTTCATCTGGACGACAACGGGATGCCCACGACCATCACGCATGAGCAGGCGGGATACTTTGACGTGGGTCCCATGGACTTTGGGGAAAATGCGAGAAGGGATATGGTGCTCACGTTAGAAGATATGGGCTTTGTGGTGGAGGCTTCCCATCACGATGTGGCGCCGGCGCAGCATGAGATCAATTTCCACTATGATGAGGCGCTTGCCACGGCGGATAATATTATGACCTTTAAACTGGCGGTGAAGACCATCGCCCGCAGACACGGCCTGCATGCAACATTCATGCCCAAGCCTAAATACGGGGTGAACGGTTCCGGCATGCATATTAATATGTCCCTTTCCAAAGAGGGGCGGAATATCTTTACCGATGAGAAGGATAAATTGGGGTTGAGCCTGGAAGCGTATTATTTTATCGGCGGTATCATGAAGCATATGAAGGCTATGACGGCCATTATGAATCCGCTGGTGAATTCTTATAAGAGGCTGGTGCCGGGGTATGAGGCGCCTGCCTATATCACATGGAGTGCAACGAACAGGAGTCCGTTGATCCGGATTCCGGCCTCACGCGGTATGGATACCAGGCTCGAACTTCGCAGTCCTGATCCCTCGGCCAATCCTTATCTGGCATTGGCTTTGTGTCTGCGGGCGGGCCTTGACGGAATGGAGAATAAGATTCTGCCGCCGGAGAGTGTGGACAGGGATGTATTCGGGATGAGTGTGCAGGAACGGCAGAAAAAGGGGATAGAAGAAATTCCCGGGACCCTGATGGAGGCAGTTCATTATATGGAAGAAGATGACTTTATCAGGGATGTGTTGGGAGAACATGTCTTTGAGAAATATATAGCAGCCAAGAAGGAGGAGTGGAACCGGTATCGCTGTCAGGTGACAGACTGGGAGAGGAACGAGTATTTGAATACTTATTAAAGCCTGATGGAGGCATAAGTTATGGAAGAGGGGAGGTGAGCGTGTGATCAACATCATAGTGGTTTTGCCGAAACCGGAAGACGCCAAAGGCATCCGCGGGCTGCTTAGGAAGAATGGTTTTCAGGTCAATGCGGTGTGTACCACGGGTTCCCAGGCGCTTGGCAAGATAGATGAATTAAATGACGGGATTGTCATTTGTGGTTACAGACTGCCGGACATGATGTATTGTGAATTGCACGACTGCCTTCCGAAAGGGTTTGATATGCTGCTGATAGCTTCCCGGAGGGTGTTACAGGACTGCCTTGGCGATGGTATCATGTGTCTGGCTTTGCCTTTGAAGGTCTATGACCTGATCAACACCCTGGATATGATGAGCCAGGCTGTGGAGCGCAGACGCCGCCGGGCCAGGAGGAAGCCCAGGGAGAGAAACCCGGAGGAAGAGGCGCTGATCAGGGAGGCGAAGGAACTTCTGATGAACCGGAATCATATGAGCGAGGAGGAAGCCTATCGGTATCTCCAGAAGTGCAGTATGGACAGTGGTACCAATATGGTGGAGACGTCCCAGATGGTGCTTGCGATGATGCGGGGATGATTTTGTAAGAATTGTGTGGTATGCTGTTAGTATAAGCGGCAGGAGAATCATCATAGGGGATGACATGCATATTACCGTGGAAAGGACAGGTTACGATATGGAGTTTACGAAAATGCACGGCTGTGGAAATGATTATGTTTATATTGACGGCGCGAAGGAGAAGATTGCCCCGGAGGATAAGGAGGCGTTCGTGCGGCGGGTCAGTGACCGGCACTTTGGCGTGGGCGGCGATGGCGTGATCTTCATCAATCCTGCAAAGGAAGCTGATTTTGAGATGGAGATGTACAATGCGGACGGCAGCAGGGCGGAGATGTGCGGCAATGGCATCCGCTGTGTGGCCAAGTTTGTGTATGATAAGGGACTTACGGACAAAACTGACATAAGTGTCATAAGTTGCGGTAAAGTAAAGTATTTGCATCTTTTCTTACAAGACGGGCAAGTGGATATGGTACGGGTCAATATGGGAGCGCCGGAGCTCACAGCAGCTTTGGTGCCGGTGGTCTGTGAACGGCAGCAGGCGGTGGATGAGACCATTCATGTGCAGGGGCAGGATTATAAAATGACATGTGTGTCAATGGGTAACCCGCATGCGGTGGTGTTTATGGACGGCGTGAAAGAACTGGATATTGAGCAGATTGGCCCTCATTTTGAGAACCATGAGAGATTCCCCAGACGGACGAACACAGAGTTTGTGGAAGTGCTTGACAGGCAGACTGTTCTCATGCGGGTCTGGGAGCGCGGCACGGGAGAGACACTGGCCTGCGGCACGGGGGCCTGCGCGACAGTTGTCGCTTGTGTGTTAAATGGTTTGACGCAGGAGACGGTTACTGTTAAACTGTTAGGAGGCGAACTGAAGATTACCTGGGACCGGGAGGCGAATCTGGTCTATATGACAGGGCCCGCGGCAACGGTTTTCGAGGGAGCCATGGACATACAGTGAAGTTTGGTTGATTTCCAATGATAGAAGAGAGGGAGATATTATGGTCAAAGTAAATGACAATTATCTGAAACTACCTGGCAGTTATCTTTTTTCCACGATTGGGAAAAAGGTGAATGCCTATACAGAGGCTAACCCGGACAAGAAAATTATCAGGCTGGGCATCGGGGATGTGACACAGCCCCTTTCCCCGGCGGTGATCGGTGCTCTCCACGGCGCCGTGGATGAGATGGCGGATGCGAAGACATTCCGCGGTTATGCGCCGGAGCTTGGCTATGAATTTCTGCGGACGGCGATTGCGGACAACGATTATAAGGCCAGAGGCTGTCAGATCGGGGCAGACGAGATTTTCATTTCTGACGGTGCGAAATGTGATTCCGGCAATATTCAGGAAATCTTCGCCACGGATAATAAGATAGCAGTCTGTGACCCGGTATATCCGGTGTATGTGGACACCAATGTGATGGCTGGCAGAACGGGAACCTATGACGTGGCCACGGGCAACTGGAGCGATGTGATTTACATGCCCTGTGTGGAAGAAAATGGATTTGCACCGGAGCTGCCCAGTGAAGTGCCGGATTTGATTTATCTGTGTTTCCCCAACAATCCTACCGGCTCCACCATCACCAAAGCGCAGCTGCAGGAGTGGGTGGACTACGCGAATAAGCATGGTTCCGTGATTATTTACGATGCGGCTTACGAAGCATATATTTCCGAGGCGGATGTGCCTCACACCATCTACGAGTGTGAGGGAGCCAGGACCTGTGCCATCGAGCTGCGATCCTTCTCCAAGAATGCGGGCTTTACCGGTGTGCGCCTTGGCTTTGCGGTGGTGCCTAAGGAACTGCAGGTGGGAGACGTGTCCCTGCACGGACTCTGGGCGAGAAGGCATGGCACCAAATACAATGGCGCGCCTTACATCATTCAGAGGGCGGGAGAAGCGGTTTACAGTGAAGCCGGTAAAAGGGAGACCAAAGAACTGGTTGCTTACTACATGAAGAATGCGGCCTATATCCTGGATGGTTTAAAGAGTGCCGGGTATCGTGTTTCCGGCGGTGTCAATGCGCCCTACATCTGGCTGAAAGCGCCAAAGGGCATGACCAGCTGGGAGTTTTTCGATTATCTCCTGGAGCAGGCTAATGTGGTGGGAACACCGGGATCAGGATTCGGCCCCAGCGGCGAGACGTATTTTAGGCTGACGGCTTTTGGCAGCTATGAAAATACGGTGGAAGCTGTGGACAGAATCAAGAAGCTGTAAGGAAGATTGTATTTTTTTAGATACAATATCCGTGTTCTTTAAAACAATGCTTGTATTTTGAAAAGGATTATGTTATACATGTATACAACACGATGAGATTGATTTAGGAAATTGATTTCAGAGAAAATGCTATGAAGGAGACTCACTTTACCGGATACGACAGGAATACAGCGTCGCCGACTGAGAGCGCTGTTTGCGGAAAGTAAGGATTGGGAACACTCCGGAGCAGACTGCCTGAACCGCGTGGGAATGAGATTGTTGACACCAGTGTCAGAATATCATAGAAGCACAACAGTAGGGTAGTACGTGACACGCGTTAAGTGAAAGAGTGAGTAGAGCGAGCACATATCTTGTTGGAGATATCGGTCTGCTAATGCGGGTGGTACCGCGGATATAGTCTATCCGTCCCGGAATACAATACATGTATTCCGGGATTTTTTACGTTCCGGAATATGATGATTCCCAGAAAACTTTTACAGGAACAGAAGGAGGAACGTTATGACAGCTAAAAACATTTACAGGGACGTGACACTACAGGAAATCAGTGAGAGCCACATCGGCAGGGAACTTCGCGTGGCCGGCTGGATTGAGAATATCAGAGATCATGGAGGGGTATCCTTTGTGGATCTTCGGGATATGTACGGGGTACTGCAGGTCGTCATGCGGGATACTTCTCTGCTCCATGGTCTGACCAGGGAGATGAGCGTCTCTATAGAGGGGCTGATTGAGAAACGGGACCAGGAGACCTATAACCCCAGAATCCCCACCGGTACCATAGAACTGGAGGCCCATAAGGTGGAGGTGTTAGGCAGTGTATACAGACAGCTTCCCTTTGAGATCATGACTTCCAAAGAGACCAGAGAAGAGGTACGCTTACAATACCGTTACCTGGATCTGCGCAACCAGAAAGTGAAGGACAACATCATTTTCCGTTCCCAGGTGATTGCTTACCTGCGGCAGAAAATGTCGGAGCTGGGCTTTCTGGAGATTCAGACCCCGATTTTATGTGCCTCTTCCCCGGAGGGCGCCAGAGATTATATTGTGCCTTCCCGGAAATATAAAGGCAGGTTTTATGCGCTTCCACAGGCGCCTCAGCAGTATAAACAGCTTCTGATGGTGTCAGGCTTTGATAAATATTTCCAGATCGCGCCCTGCTTCCGGGACGAGGATGCCAGAGCAGACCGCTCTCCGGGGGAATTCTATCAGTTGGATTTTGAAATGAGTTTTGCTACCCAGGAAGATGTGTTCCGGGTGGGAGAGGAAGTGCTCTCAGCTGCATTTGAAAAGTTTGCGCCCAAAGGATATGCTGTGACGAAAGCGCCCTACCCGGTCATCAGTTATAAACAGGCAATGCTTTCCTTCGGCACGGATAAACCGGATCTGCGCAATCCTCTTCGGATTATTGATCTGACAGACTTTTTCCAGACGTGCACCTTTAAGCCATTCCTGGGAAGAACCGTGCGTGCCATCAAGGTACATGCGGAAATGTCCAAGGGATTTCATGAGAAGCTTTTAAAATTTGCCACAGACATGGGGATGGGCGGCCTGGGGTATTTGGAAGTGGATGAGGATATGAGTTATAAGGGCCCCATTGACAAGTTTATTCCGGCAGAAAAGAAAGGGGAGCTGGCGGCGCTTGCAGACCTTGCGGCGAAAGACACCATTTTCTTTATTGCAGACAAGGAGGAGCGAGCCGCTTACTATGCAGGTCAGCTTCGCACAGAGCTGGGGCAGAAGCTGGATCTTCTGGAAAAGAACGCCTATCGGTTCTGCTATGTCAATGACTTTCCCATGTTTGCACTTGATCCTGACACAAAGCAGATTGGATTCACCCATAATCCCTTTTCCATGCCCCAGGGCGGGCTGGAAGCCCTGATGACGAAGCATCCGTTGGATGTGCTGGCTTACCAGTACGATATTGTCTGCAACGGCGTGGAGCTATCCTCCGGCGCGGTACGGAACCATGATATGGAGATTATGGAGAAAGCCTTTGCCATCGCCGGCTATGATAAGGAAACCTTGCAGCATAAATTCGGAGCGCTCTACACTGCCTTCCAGTTTGGGGCACCGCCTCATGCCGGTATGGCGCCGGGAGTGGATCGTATGATCATGCTGCTTCGCGGGGAAGAGAACATCCGGGAGGTTATCGCCTTCCCCATGAGCGGATCGGCCCAGGATCTGATGTGCGGCGCGCCCAATGATGTGACAGAGAAACAGCTTCGGGAAGTGCATATTAAGATAAGAAGTTAAGCCGGTTAGAAGCGGTACAAAGAATCGGAAAGGACCGCAGGATGGAGGAATAGATTGGTTATGGCAAACAAGATCAGTGACGAGACAATAGAATATGTAGGCATTCTGGCGAAACTGGAACTCTCTGACCAGGAGAAGGAACAGGCCAGGCGGGATATGGGCAGGATGTTAGACTATATTGACAAACTGGGCGAACTGGATACCACAGACGTGGAGCCCATGTCCCATGTGTTCCCGGTACAGAATGTGTTCCGGGAAGATGAGGTGACGAATGGGGAGATGAGGGAGCAGCTGCTGGCCAATGCCCCGCAGGAGAAGGACGGCATGTTTATGGTGCCGCGGACATTCTGATCCGCAGGCCGGAGCTTGACGATGATAAAGCTAAGCCCCTTGTCGCGTGAAGAATCTGCAAGGGGGATTGATGATGGAGGAAAGCAAAATGCGTATAACAGACATGACTGCCGTTTCCCTGGCGGCGGCAATCCGGGAGGGCAAGACCACTGCAGTGGAAGCCACGCAGGCCATGCTGGACCGGATTGAGGAAGAAGATAAACAATTGAATTGTTATGTGACAGTTAACAAAGAGGGAGCCCTGCGGCAGGCGGCCAGGGTTCAGGAGAAGATCGAGAAAGGGGAACTTTCAGGTCCCTTAGCCGGTGTGCCCATGGCGGTTAAGGATAATCTGTGCACGGAAGGTATCCTTACCACCTGCGCATCCAGGATTTTGCATAACTTCGTGCCAACCTATACGGCAGAAGCAGTGCTGCGTCTGCAGGAGGCCGGAGCCGTGATTCTGGGGAAGACTAACATGGACGAATTTGCCATGGGATCTACCACAGAGACTTCCGCTTATGGAGTCACCAGGAATCCCCATAATACGGATTATGTGCCGGGTGGTTCTTCCGGCGGTTCGGCAGCGGCGGTGGCGGCAGGGGAGTGTTTCTGTGCCCTGGGTTCCGACACCGGCGGTTCCATCAGACAGCCTGCATCTTATTGCGGTGTGGTGGGCATGAAACCCACGTATGGTACGGTGTCCCGTTATGGCCTGATTGCCTATGGTTCTTCCTTGGACCAGATCGGACCGCTGACGAAGGATGTGCGGGACTGTGCTGCGGTCCTGGAAGCCATTGCTTCCCATGACGATAAGGATTCTACTTCTCTTGACAGGCAGGACACAGACTTTACTAAGGCTCTGGTGGAAGATGTGAGAGGTATGCGGATTGGTATCCCCAATGACTATCTGGGAGCGGGTCTGGATGAGGAGGTAAAGGATGCCATCCTGCAGGCGGCCAGGGTACTGGAAGCCCAGGGTGCAGTGGTGGAGCGGTTTGATCTCAGTCTGGTGGAATACGCCATTCCCGCTTACTATACCATAGCGGCGGCAGAGGCCAGTTCCAATCTGGAACGCTATGACGGCATCAAATACGGGTACCGCACCAAAGAGTATGCAGGACTTCATCATATGTATAAGAAATCCCGTTCGGAGGGATTTGGAGAGGAAGTGAAACGCCGCATCATGCTGGGCTCTTTTGTCTTAAGTTCCGGTTATTACGATGCCTATTATCTGAAAGCCCTGCGGGTGAAGGCGCTGATCAAACAGGCTTTTGACAAAGCCTTTATGCGGTATGACATGATTCTTGGGCCGGTGGCGCCCACCACGGCGCCGAAGTTAGGGGAGAGTCTGGCAGACCCGATCAAGATGTATCTGGGGGATATCTATACCATCGCTGTCAATCTGGCGGGACTGCCGGCCATCAGCGTTCCCTGCGGACAGGACAGCAAGGGCCTTCCCATCGGCATGCAGCTGATCGGGGACTGTTTCCAGGAGAAGAAACTGCTGCAGGCGGCTTATACTTATGAGGTGCAATAGATATTTTGCAGAGTGAAATTATGGAGGATGTTATGAGCAGACAATATGAGACTGTTATCGGCCTGGAAGTGCATGTGGAACTGGCCACGAAAACCAAGATATTCTGCGGCTGCTCCACTGCCTTTGGAGCCGGGCCCAATACCCAGACCTGTCCGGTCTGTACCGGTATGCCGGGCTCTTTGCCGGTGTTAAATAAACAGGTGCTGGAATATGCCATCGCGGTGGGGCTGGCCACCGGCTGTGACATTACCAGATATGCCAAGTTTGACCGCAAGAATTATTTTTACCCGGACAATCCGCAGAATTACCAGATTTCCCAGCTGTATCTGCCCATCTGCCGAAACGGCAGTGTGGAGATTGCGACAGAAGAAGGGGGCACCAAGTCTGTGGGAATCCATGAGATTCATATGGAAGAAGATGCGGGTAAACTGATTCATGATGCGTGGGAAGACTGCTCCCTAGTAGATTATAACCGTTCCGGGGTGCCTTTGATTGAGATTGTATCTGAGCCGGATATGCGCAGCGCCGAAGAGGTCATAGCCTATCTGGAAAAGCTGCGTCTGATTATCCAGTATCTGGGAGCTTCTGACTGTAAACTTCAGGAGGGATCCATGCGCGCGGATGTGAATCTCTCTGTCCGGGAACTGGGAGCAAAGGAGTTTGGCGTGCGCACAGAGATGAAGAACCTGAATTCCTTCAAGGCCATTTCCCGGGCAATCGCGGGGGAGAGAGAGCGGCAGATAGAGCTGCTTGCATCCGGGCAAAGGGTGGTGCAGGAAACCCGCAGATGGGACGATAGCAAGGGAGAATCTTACGCCATGCGCAGTAAGGAAGATGCCCAGGACTACCGGTATTTTCCGGATCCGGATCTGGTGCCGATCCGGGTCAGTGATGAGATGCTTGCGGCAATCCGTGACAAACAGCCGGAGTTTCGGGGGGAGAAGATGAAGCGTTATAAGGAAGCCTTTGGGATTCCTGATTATGACATTGAGATAATTACCCAGTCCAAGCATATGGCAGACATCTTCGAGGAAACCGTGTCCCTGGGCGCTGAGCCCAAGAAGGTGTCCAACTGGCTGATGGGGGAGACCTTGCGTTTGATGAAAGAAAAGGAACTGGACGCGGAAGACCTGCGATTTTCACCGGAACATCTGGCGAAACTGATCGGGCTTGTGGATGCCAGGGCAGTCAACAGTTCTGTGGCCAAGGAAGTCTTCGAGGTGATGTTTGAGGAAGATGTGGATCCGGAACAGTATGTGGAGCAGAAAGGACTGAAAACGGTCAACGATGAGGGCGCGCTTAAGAAGGCTGTGGAGGAAGTGATTGCTGCCAATCCCCAGTCGGTGGCAGACTACAGAGGCGGCAAGGAGAAGGCCATTGGTTTCCTGGTGGGGCAGACCATGAAGGCCATGAAGGGCAAGGCCGATCCCGGCGCTGTGAACAGGATGCTGAAGGAACTTTTATAAGAAGGAACTCCTATAATTATAGAAGCGAAATAAATGACGTGAGGCAGCAACTTGTGATAGAATAAAAGGAAAGGTTCAGGAAAGGACAGCAAGCGTATGAAGAAAAAAGCGTTATTTATCGGCGGAACAGGAGTCATCAGCACAGCCGTTGTAGAACGGCTTGCACAGGAGCTGAACTGGGAAGTCTGGCTTCTCAACCGGGGCAACCGGAAGGATGCCATGCCCCCGGGCGTTCATCAGATTATTGCAGATGTGAACAATGAGCAGGATGTGGCGGAAAAGATCAAAGACCTCACCTTTGATACTGTCTGCGAATTTATCGGGTTTACGGTCAGGGATGTGGAGCGGGATTACAGACTCTTTCAGGGAAAGACAGGTCAGTATATGTACATAAGTTCTGCATCCGCTTATCACAAGCCGGCAGCAGGATATATCATTACAGAAGGTACAACCCTGGCCAATCCGCACTGGCAGTATTCCAGAGATAAGATTGCCTGTGAGGAGTTTCTGATGCGCAAATACCGGGAAGAGGGATTTCCGGTGACCATTGTCAGACCGAGCCACACCTATGACGAAAGACATATTCCCCTGGGTGTACACGGCAACAATGGGTTCTGGCAGGTGATCAAGCGTATGATGGAGGAGAAACCGGTCATTATCCAGGGGGACGGGACTTCCCTGTGGACGCTCACATTCAATCGGGATTTTGCCATAGGGTATACCGGCCTGATGGGAAATCGTCATGCCATTGGGGAGGCATTTCAGATTACCAGTGATGAGACGCTGACCTGGAACCAGATTTACGAAACCATTGCAGATGCACTGGGCGTAAAGCTTAAAGCCTATCATGTATCGTCAGACTTTTTGTCAGCGGTGGGAGATGCTTACGGCTATGACTTTACAGGAAGTCTGATCGGGGATAAAGCGGTCTCGGTGGTCTTTGATAACAGTAAGCTTAAGAGGGCAGTACCGGATATGGAAACCACGGTACGCTTTGACCAGGGTGTGCGGATCGCTCTGGATTATGTGCTGTCGCACCCGGAAGAGTGTCAGAAGGAAGATCCGGAGTTTGACCAGTGGTGTGACAGAGTGATTGAGGCAGTGGAGGCCGCGAAGAAATCATTACTGTAAGAAGCAGGATGATAAAACGCACATATAAACAGAGGGAAAATGTGATAGGCTGCTACCGGGCGGCTTGCACAACGCCCAGGTATTCCAGGAACTTCAGCACAAGCTGAGGTTCCTGATTGCTTACGGGGATTCCCAGAACAGCCTGTGAGGGATGTCCCTGGAAAGTGGTGTTATTGTCTGTCAGGTAGTCATAGTAACCGGCGTCGGCCAGTTTGTTGCCGGCAGCCGGAATACAGATGCCCACAGCCACAGGATCCGTCATGGCAGAAGGATCTGTATGATCGATGTCCTGTGCATAGACAGCCTGCTGTGCCTCTTCTTTATTCAGAATGTCATCCTCTTCACGGTTGAAAGTGGCGGCATCCGTATAATAGAGATACGCCTGATAAGGGGCCAGCTCTTCGGGGGAGAAGATGGTCTCAAGATCATAGAAATATTCTACCTGGGCATATCCCTCAAAGGTTTCCGTATCGGAGATGAGGGTGTCGATTTCGCCTACCTGCATCATGACAACCAGCTTCTCCCGATTGGAAGCCGCATAGGGAGACCCCATGTCTTCGGAAATTGTGACAGATGTGTCAATATAGACCTGATATGCATCCGGATCAAGACCGGAGTATTCCAGAAATTCTTCTGCCCATGCGGCAGGGGTTTCATCATTTGGCTCATAAGAAACCGCATTGATAAACGCCGCATAGAAACCGTATTCTTTGTGTGTCATTAACTGACGGACAAAGGATATGATAAAGATGATTACAAGAATGGCAACGATGGCGTGTATCTTATAATAATACCAGAAATAGGACAATTTCCCCTGCAAAGTCATATCCTTTGTTTTCTTATGCTGTTCCCTGATTTCATCGTGGACTGACATCTGTGATGACATGATCTGCCTCCTCTTTCCGGTCATTTTCAATCAATCTGCTGAAATTATCATACGTTTTAAACAGGAGCCTGTCAATGAAACGTTCGTAAATCTTCCTTAAAAAAATATAAAGAAGCAGGCTGTCCAATTTATACTACATTCTCTTGAAACTTTCTTAGATTTGGTATATGATATCCTTATATTTCGCGGTAAAGACAGAAAGACTGTGAAAAGTTATGGAGGAGATAAGATGAGCGAAGGGTATGTGGAATGTCTGGTGGCGAGGAAATCTTCTGTGGTGATGAGCTTTTTGAAGATACTGCTGATCATGCTGACAGTGGTGTTCGTGATCATCGGGATGAGACTTCTGCCTGGTCTGCTGGTGGCGGTGGCAACTGGTATAGGCGCTTATTTTGCTTATATGAACGCAGATATCGAATATGAATACCTGTATTTGGACAAGGAGATCAGTATTGACAAGGTTATGGCCAAAAGCAGGAGGAAAAAGGCCGGCAGTTTCATGGTAGAGCAGATGGAGATCATGGCGCCGTTAAATTCCCACAGACTGGACTCTTATAAAAACCGCAATACGAAAACACTGGATTACAGTTCCGGCGTGGCAGACCAGCCGGAGAAACGGTATATGATGGTGTGCAACGGTGATGTCAAGGTGATCATTGAACCGAATGAGGATATGATCAAGGCAATACAGAATGTTGCACCCAGAAAGGTGTTTCGGGATTGACAAAGAATAATCAGCGCAAAAGAGATTTTGCGCTTTTTATGTAACTGGAAATACTATATTTAACAACAGGAGGAGACAAAATGGGTCAGATAATTGGTGAAGGGATTACTTTTGACGATGTGCTATTGGTGCCGAGTTATTCACAGGTTATTCCGAATCAGGTGGACTTGACAACGTACCTGACGAAAAAAATCAAACTTAACATTCCCATGATGAGTGCGGGGATGGATACTGTGACAGAACATAGGATGGCGATTGCGATGGCGAGACAGGGCGGTATCGGAATCATTCATAAAAATATGTCTATTGAGGCGCAGGCCGAAGAGGTAGACAAGGTCAAACGTTCGGAGAACGGCGTCATCACGGATCCTTTTTCTTTGACCCCGGATCATACACTGGCCGATGCAGATGCCTTGATGGCCAAATTCAGGATTTCAGGCGTGCCTATCACAGAAGGCAGGAAACTGGTCGGTATCATTACCAATCGGGATTTAAAATTCGAAACAGATTTCACCAAGAAAATTAAAGAGTCCATGACCTCGGAGAATCTGATCACAGCCAAAGCAGGCATTACCTTGGATGAGGCAAAGCAGATTCTGGCAAAGGCAAGGAAAGAAAAGCTGCCCATCGTGGACGATGACTATAATTTGGTAGGGCTTATTACGATTAAGGATATAGAAAAGACCATCAAGTATCCGCTCTCTGCCAAGGACAGCCAGGGCAGGCTTCTGTGCGGGGCCGGCGTTGGTATTACCGCCAATGTGCTTGACCGGGTGGAAGCGCTGATGAATGCCAAAGTGGACGTGATTGTGTTGGATTCTGCCCACGGACATTCTGAGAATGTGCTCAACTGTCTTAAGATGATCAAGAATAAGTTCCCGGATTTGCAGGTGATTGCCGGTAACGTGGCTACCGGTGAAGGCACAAAGGCCCTGATTGAGGCCGGTGCGGATGCCGTTAAGGTGGGTATCGGTCCTGGTTCCATCTGTACCACCAGAGTGGTGGCAGGTATCGGCGTGCCGCAGATTTCGGCTATCATGGATGCCTATGCGGTGGCCAAAGAGTACGGTGTGCCGATCATTGCAGATGGCGGCATCAAGTATTCCGGGGATATGACCAAAGCCATTGCGGCTGGCGGTAATGTCTGCATGATGGGCAGTATGTTTGCAGGATGTGAGGAGAGCCCGGGTACTTATGAACTGTATCAGGGAAGAAAATACAAGGTATACCGTGGTATGGGATCCATTGCGGCTATGGAGAACGGCAGTAAGGACCGCTATTTCCAGAGCGATGCCAAGAAGCTTGTGCCGGAAGGTGTGGAAGGCCGTGTGGCTTATAAGGGAAGCGTGGAGGATACAGTATTCCAGTTGATGGGCGGATTGCGTTCCGGTATGGGATATTGCGGTACATCCACCATCGAGGAGCTGAAGCAGAAGGGCCGGTTTGTCAAGATTTCTGCGGCATCCCTGAAAGAGAGTCATCCTCACGATATTCATATCACAAAAGAAGCGCCCAATTACAGTGTGGATGAATAGAGAGTAAGAAGCAGGATAAACCAGCGTTTTCGTGGGAGATGGGTTGAAGAAGACAGTGACATGGACGGTATATATAACAGGATAATAGAAAAGGAAGCATTAAAGGGATTGCAGGACAAGTTCTGCGTGACGGCAGGGCTGTATGCAATGTGTCTGGACAGTGAAGGCGCCGTGCTCACAGAGATGTCGGGTGAGCAGGAGGACAAAGACCGCCTTGCGGCCGTGGTGTCCGGAGAACAGATATATGCCCTGTATGACAGGGTGGAAGGAAGCAGTCTGGAAGAACAGGCGGTGGAAGACACAGAAAATGACGCCGTGAAGTATGCGGTTGTCTGTATCAAGGATCATGGCAGGCCGGTCATTACATGGCTGGTCTGCGCCGTATTGTCGGATGCCGATTCCGAGGAGGGAAGAGAGTTTGCCGCTGCCTTTGCCTGTCAGACCACTTGGTCCCGGTTTAATCTGGCGCTGGATCTGCTGCGGGAGGCAAGCCTGCAGATTGTATGCAATAAGGTATCTGTGGAGAATGCCGTGGCCCAGAGCAGGCGCAGCCAGTATTCCAGAGAAGAGACGGAAGCAGTGCTGCGGCGTATGGAGGCTACCACGGAGATTGTACAGATGTTGGAGAGCGATGCGCCGGCGGAGGAGATTATGACGGCAGGCCTGGGTATTATAGGCTCTTATCTGCAGATTGACCATGCCTGTCTATGTGCGGTTGAGCAGGATGATGCGGATACGGTGGATGTGGTCGCCGAGTGGTGCAATGCAGGTGTGGTTTCTTCCTTGGATCGGACCAGGAATCAGCCAAGACCCGCTTATCTGTACAGGGAGAAACCGCTTGTCATCTCTTCTTCCGCTGGCAGGGAAGGATACGAGGGGGAGCTGAAAAAGGCTGGTCTTACAGCGCTTGCGGCACTGCCGGTTAAGATGAAGGGCAAGATTGCCATGTATGCCTGTTTCGAGGTGAAACGGCAGAGCCGCAACTGGGATTTGGAGGAGATTAAGTTCCTGAATGACTCCGTGAAGGTATTGCAGAGTATTCTCACCAGGCGGATGCAGAAAAATTCCCTGGCCGATTCTTATGCTGCCTTAGAAGAAGTCCTCAACAATGTGGGAAGCTCCATTTATGTCAAAGACAGGGAGAACGGCAGGATTCTGTTTGTGAACAGGAGCCTGCGTGACGAGTTCCAGGAAGAGCTTAAGCAGGATAAGCTTTCGGATATCTTTGAGAGCAGCATGCCGCAAGGACAGGACAGTGGAATCCTGGAGTTCCACCGGAAAGAGAGCGGCTGTTTCTATGATATTTTTTATAAAAATATTACCTGGATGGATGGCCGGCAGGCGCTGATGTGCTCCATCTATGATGTGACAGAGAAAAGAATATACCAGCAGAAAATTGAAAAACAGGCATACACGGATTCCCTGACAGGATTAAATAACAGAATCCGCTGTGAGAAGGATCTGGCGAGGTATGTGGATACGGCAAAGAAAACAGGCGGCGAGGGCGCAGTGCTGTATATGGATCTGGATGATTTTAAACACATCAATGACAGCCTGGGTCATCAGTATGGAGATATTTTATTAAAGTCCATTGCCCGGGGCATACAGAATATCCGGGGAATCAGTAATCTGTGTTATCGCATGAGCGGTGATGAGTTTGTGATCATTCTTCCGCCGGCCAAATGCAGATCCTTAGATCGAATCGTGAAAAATATCCAGGCTGTTTTTGAGAAACCCTGGATATTAAAAGAGGCGGATTATTATTGTACCATGAGTATGGGCATTGTCCGCTTTCCCTCCAAGGGGGAGGAAGTGGAGGATCTGATCAGGAAAGCGGATATCGCCATGTACGAGGCGAAAAAGACCGGCAAAAACCGGGTGGCTTTCTACACAGATGCCCTGCATTCGGATTCCAACAGGCGTCTCAACATGGAAAAGAATATGCGTGAGGCCGCAGTCAACGATTACCAGGAGTTTGAGGTATATTACCAGCCGATCATAGATATTCAGGCAAATAACAAATGTACCGGCGCAGAGGCGCTGATTCGCTGGAACAGTGAGAAAATGGGCTTTATGTCCCCGGTGGACTTTATTCCACTGGCGGAGTATCTGGGGCTGATCAATCCCATCGGCACGCATGTGCTGCGGCAGGCATGTAAAGCCTGTAAAGAATGGAATGACCATGGACACCCGGACTACAAGATTAATGTGAATCTTTCCGTGGTGCAGCTTTTGCAGGCAGATGTGGTGCAGATCATATCTCAGATAGTCAAAGGAAGCGGCATTAACCCGCACAACCTGACATTGGAAGTGACGGAGGGACTTGCCATTCACGATTTAGGACGTATGAAAAGGATTCTTTCGCAGATTAAGGAACTTGGCGTGCGTATCGCGCTGGATGATTTTGGAACGGGGTATTCTTCCCTGAGTCATATCAGGGAACTGCCTTTTGACGTGATCAAGGTGGACCAGTCCTTTGTCAAAGATCTGGCGGAAGACGCTTATTCCAAATCCTTTATCAGGATGGTGTCGGATCTGGCGGATGCTATCGGTGTATCCATCTGTGTGGAAGGAATCGAGACAAAGAAGCAGTATAAAGTATTAGAAGGCATGAAGGTCAGGATGATACAGGGGTATTATTTTGACAAGCCCATGCCGCAGGAAGAGTTTGAGAAGAAGTATGTGCAGTGAGATGAGGAAGATAGATTGAAACTTAAAGGTTCAATCGCGAGATTTGTGTCTGCGCGTTGCTTAACACAAACTCGTTTCATGCACTGCCTCAACAGAGTTGACACGAAAGCAGCGCAGAAATGGAGTAAAAGATGAACAAGATTTCATTGGCAGAAGAACTTGCAGGGAACACTTATCCGGGCCGGGGGATTGTGATCGGAAAGTCGGCAGATGAAAAGTATGCCATTATGGCATACTTTATTATGGGCAGGAGCAGTAACAGCAGGAACCGTGTGTTTGTGGAGGATAAAGATGGCATCAGAACGCAGGCCTTTGATCCTTCCAAGTTAGAAGACCCCAGTCTTATCATCTATGCACCGGTAAGGGTTCTTGGCAATAAGACCATTGTGACCAACGGCGATCAGACAGATACCATTTATGAGCTGATGGACAAACAGCAGACCTTTGAGCAGGCGCTTCGCACCAGGACGTTTGAGCCCGACGCGCCTAATTATACGCCCCGTATTTCCGGCATCCTGCATATCGAGGGTGGGAGCTATCATTATGCCATGTCTATTTTAAAGAGCAATCAGGGCGATTCTTCCTCCTGTAACCGCTTTACTTATGCCTATGAGAATCCGAAAGCCGGTGAGGGACGGTTTATCCATACTTATCAGAAGGACGGCAGTCCGCTTCCCAGTTTCGAGGGTGAACCCAAGCTTGTGGGAATCGAGGGAGATATCGACAGCTTTACGAAGCTGCTCTGGGATAGCCTGAATGAAGAGAACAAGGTTTCTCTCTTTGTGCGCTATATCGAAATCGAAACCGGCAGATATGAAAGCAGAATTGTAAATAAGCACAGCGTTTTGTGAACGCATACTGCAGAAAAAGAGCAGTGTATACTGCACAGAAGAAGGATGAAAAGGAAGGACAATAACATGAACGAATTAGAACTGAAATACGGCTGCAACCCCAATCAGAAGCCGTCCAGAATCTTTATGGAGGACGGCAGAGAGCTGCCCATCAAAGTATTAAACGGAAGACCCGGTTACATCAACTTTCTGGATGCTTTTAACGGCTGGCAGCTGGTACGGGAATTAAAGCAGGCCACAGGGCTTGCGGCGGCGGCTTCTTTTAAGCATGTGTCTCCTGCGGGAGCGGCAGTGGGACTTCCCCTGTCTGAGGTAGAGCGTAAAATTTACTGGGTGGATGATCTGGATATGGAGTTTACACCATTGGCAAACGCTTATGCCAGAGCCAGAGGAGCGGACCGCATGAGTTCTTTCGGGGATTTCATTTCTCTGTCTGACGTCTGCGATGCGGCTACGGCTAAGATTATCAAAAGAGAGGTGTCTGACGGCGTTATTGCGCCGGGCTACGAGCCGGAGGCGTTGGAAATCCTGAAAGCCAAGAAGAAGGGCAGCTACAATGTGATTGAGATAGATGCATCTTATGTGCCGGCGTCCACGGAGATTAAGCAGGTATTTGGAATCAGCTTTGAGCAGGGCAGAAATGAACTGCAGATTGATGAACATTTCTTTGACCAGATTGTGACGCAGGCAAAAGACCTGCCAGGGCAGGCGAAGATTGATCTTGCCATTGCCATGATTACCTTGAAATATACCCAGTCCAACTCCGTGTGCTACGTAAAGGGCGGACAGGCGATCGGTATCGGCGCCGGACAGCAGTCCAGGATTCATTGTACCAGACTTGCCGGCTCTAAGGCGGACAACTGGTTTCTGCGTCAGTCGCCCAAGGTGCTTGGCTTGCAGTTTGCGGATGGAATCGGACGTGCCGACAGAGACAATGCCATCGATCTTTATATCGGTGAGGATTACATGGATGTGTTGGCAGAGGGCGCATGGCAGAGGACCTTTAAGGAGAAGCCGGAGGTATTTACCAGGGAAGAAAAGCGGGCATGGCTTGACCGGATGACGGACGTTTCCCTTGGATCGGATGCCTTCTTCCCCTTCGGGGATAATATCGAAAGAGCCCATAAGAGCGGTGTCAGATATGTGGCACAGCCCGGTGGTTCTGTGCGGGATGACAATGTGATAGAGACCTGCGATAAGTACGGTATGACCATGTGCTTTACAGGAATCAGGTTATTCCATCACTAAAGAGAGGACTTTGGGGCGGGCTGTCGCTTAAGGGGCAGTCATCTGGCTGGGATTTTTTGACTTTTTGCAGTGATAGTGGTATGATTCTATGGGGAATTTTTATCCTATATTTTCATGAGAAAAATAAACAAAGGAGCGTGCGGTAAAATGAGCAAGAGTTTTAATGATCTGTTATCTAAAGTATCTGAGTGCAGTGTGAAAAAAGTGGCTGTGGCTGTAGCCCAGGACAGTGCGGTCTTAGAGGCCGTAGCAGCGGCAAAGGAGCGCAATATTGCAGATGCGGTTCTGGTGGGCGATGCGGATAAGATCAAAGAGGTGGCGGCTTCTATCAATATGGATGTAAGCGGCTTTGAGATCATTGACGAGAAAGATGACTACACAGCGGCTTTAAAAGCAGTAGAACTGGTACATACAGGCAAGGCCAATATGTATATGAAGGGTTTGATTGACACAAAATCTTTCTTAAAGAGCGTGCTGGATAAAGAAGTGGGCCTGAGAACCGGTAAGACCCTGTCCCATGTGTGTGTGTTTGAGGTGGAAGGTGTGGATCATCTGTTGTTCTTATCGGACGTGGCATTTTTGACCTATCCTTCTTTAGAGGAGAAAGTGCATATTATTGAAAATACAGTGGATGTCTGCCATGCCTGCGGTATCCCGAATCCGAAGGTGGCTCCGCTTGCGGCGGTAGAAGTGGTGAATCCCAAGATGCCTGTTACCGTGGAGGCGGACGAACTGACCAAGATGTGTGCAGAAGGAAAGATCACAGGCTGTATCGTGGATGGACCGCTTTCTCTGGATCTGGCTATCGACCCGGCGGCAGCCAAGCACAAGGGTGCAGAGGACAGAAAGATTGTCGGCGATGCAGACGTACTGCTTTTCCCGGATATTCATGCGGGTAACCTGGTGTATAAGTGCCTTGTACACACAGCGAAAGTCAAGAACGGCAATATCCTCACCGGCACCAAGGCTCCGGTAATCCTGACATCCCGTTCCGACGAATTTGAGACCAAAGTAAACTCCATCGCTTTAGGCGCTGTTATGGCGGAAGCGATGTCCAAGATGAATTGATTCCATATGACAGGAGGACGAAAACATGGCAGTAAAAAGTTTGATTATCAATCCCGGTTCCACATCCACTAAGATTGGTGTTTTTGAGGACGAGACCTTATTATTTGAGGAGACACTGCGTCACTCCACAGAGGAGATCGCACAGTTTGAGAAGATTGTGGATCAGAAAGATTTCCGCAGGGGCATCATTGAGAACCTGCTGAAAGAAAAGAACTTCGACATAAACTCCCTGGATATGGTAGTGGGCCGCGGCGGCATGTTAAAGCCGATTCCGGGCGGTACCTATGCGGTTACAGACGACTTACTGGAAGATTTGAAGATTGGCGTACAGGGACCTCACGCTTCTAACCTGGGCGGTATTCTGGCCAGAGAGATTGGTGATTCCATCGGAAAGCCTTCTTATATCGTAGACCCTGTGGTGGTAGATGAGTTGGATCCTATCTCCAGATATTCCGGTGTGCCGGAACTTCCCAGGACCAGTGTATTCCACGCGCTGAATCAGAAGGCGGTTGCGAAGCGTTATGCCAAGGAGAGCGGCAAGGCCTATGATACCCTGAACCTGATCGTGGTCCACATGGGCGGCGGCGTGTCTGTGGGTGCTCATAAGATGGGCAAAGTGGTGGATGTGTTCAACGCTCTTGACGGCGATGGCGCATTTTCACCGGAGAGAGCCGGTGCAGTACCCAGTGGCGCACTGATTAAAATGTGTTTCTCCGGCCAATATACCCAGCAGGAAATCTATAAGAAGATTGTGGGCGGCGGCGGCTTCAATGCTTACTGCGGTACCAATGATATGAGAAATGTGGAGAAGATGGTATCTGAGGGGGATAAGAAGGCAGAGGAAGTCAGGGAAGCTTTCATTGCCCAGGTGGCAAAGGATATCGGCGCCATGGCTTGTGTTCTTAACGGTAAAGTCGATCAGATCATCATGACCGGCGGTATCGCTTACGATAAGGCAGTGACAACGGGCCTGAAAGAGAGAGCGGGCTGGATTGCGCCTGTGACTGTTTATCCCGGTGAGGATGAATTGATGGCTCTTGTACAGGGCGGTTTAAGAGTATTGAACGGCGAAGAGAAGCCGATGGTCTACTAAATAACAGAGAAATGAGGAAACCATGAGCGTAGTACAGAAACTATTTGGAACACATAGTGAGCGGGAGATTAAGCGGATTACTGGTCTGGTGGATAAGATTGAGAGTCTGCGTCCCACTATGATGGAAATGTCTGATGAGCAGTTGCGGGACAAGACGAAAGAATTTAAGAAAAGGCTGACACAGGGGGAGACTTTGGACGATTTGCTGCCGGAGGCTTATGCCACGGTCAGGGAGGCGGCACGAAGAATCCTCAACACAGAGCACTACAGGGTACAGCTGATTGGCGGTATCGTCCTGCATCAGGGGCGTATCGCGGAGATGAGGACCGGTGAGGGTAAGACACAGACCTGTCTTTTGCCAGCATATTTAAATGCTTTGGAAGGTAAGGGTGTGCACGTTGTCACGGTCAACGATTATCTGGCCAAGCGTGATGCAGAGTGGATGGGACAGGTTCATGAATTCTTAGGTCTGCGGGTGGGAGTTGTCTTAAATGACATGAAGCCCGAAGAGCGCAGGGAGGCATATAACTGTGATATCACCTATGTGACTAACAATGAGCTGGGTTTCGACTATCTGCGTGATAACATGGTAATCTATAAAGAACAGCTGGTATTGAGGGACCTGCACTATGCAGTGATTGATGAGGTGGACTCCGTGCTGATTGACGAGGCACGGACACCTCTTATCATCTCCGGACAGAGCGGTAAATCCACGAAGTTGTATGAGGCCTGTGATATTCTGGCCAGACAGCTTACCCGTGGCGCAGATATGGAGGAACTTTCCAAGATGGATGCCATCATGGGCGTGGAACGGGAAGAGACCGGAGACTTTATCGTCAATGAGAAAGATAAAGTGGTAAACCTGACGGCTCAGGGTGTGAGCAGGGTGGAGCGGTTTTTCCAGATAGAGAATCTGGCGGATCCGGAGAATATTGAGATTCAGCACAACATTATCCTGGCGCTGCGGGCGCACAATCTGATGTTCCGTGACCAGGATTATGTGGTGAAGGATGATCAGGTCATGATTGTCGATGAATTTACCGGACGTATCATGCCGGGACGTCGTTATTCTGACGGTCTGCATCAGGCAATCGAGGCCAAGGAACATGTGAAGGTGAAGCGGGAAAGCAAGACCCTCGCAACGATTACCTTCCAGAATTTCTTTAATAAATTTGAGAAGAAAGCCGGCATGACTGGTACGGCACTCACGGAGGAAAAGGAGTTCCGTGATATCTATGGCATGGATGTGGTGGCGATTCCCACCAACAAGCCGGTGGCACGTATCGACAGACAGGATGCCGTATATAAGACGAAAAAGGAAAAGCTGAAAGCAATCTTACAGGCCGTGCAGGAAGCCCATGCCAAAGGACAGCCCGTGCTGGTGGGTACCATTAACATTGATGCTTCCGAGGAATTAAGCGGTATCTTAAAGAGAAACGGCATCGAACACAAGGTGCTGAATGCCAAGTTCCATGAGATGGAGGCAGAGATTGTAGCGGATGCCGGTATACATGGTGCGGTGACCATTGCCACCAACATGGCAGGCCGTGGTACAGATATCAAACTGGATGATGAGGCAAGAGAGGCAGGCGGCCTGATGATTATCGGTACGGAAAGACATGAGTCCAGGCGTATTGATAACCAGCTGCGCGGCCGAAGCGGGCGTCAGGGAGATCCCGGAGAATCCCGGTTCTATATCTCTCTGGAAGATGATCTGATGAGACTCTTTGGCTCTGACAGGATGATGACCATCTTCAATGCGCTTGGCATCCCGGAGGGACAGGAGATTGAACACTCAGCGCTGACTAAGGCAATTGAGACAGCCCAGAAGAAGATAGAGAACAATAACTTCGGTATCAGAAAGAGTCTGCTTGAGTATGATCAGGTGATGAACGAGCAGAGAGAGATTATCTATGAAGAGAGAAGGCGCGTGCTGGATGGAGAGAGCATGCGGGATGCTATTTATAAGATGATTACAGATATTGCAGAGGACTGTGTGGATACCTGTATCGGGGATGATACGGATTTCGAGGAATGGGATTACAGTGAGCTGAATACCCTGCTCCTGCCCACCATCCCCCTGCAGCCGGTGACGGCTGCTAGGGTGCATAAACCCAAGAAAAACAGTCTGAAACAGCAGTTGAAAGAGGAAGCTGTGAAGTTATATGAGACCAAGGAGGCAGAGTTCCCTGAGCCGGAAGCAATCCGTGAGATTGAGCGCGTGATTCTGCTTAAGGTAATCGACAGGAAGTGGATGGATCATATCGATGATATGGATCAGCTTCGCCAGGGTGCGGGCCTGCAGGCATATGCACAAAAGGATCCGCTGGTGGAATATAAACTCAACGGTTATGAAATGTTCGATGATATGACACAGAATATCAAAGAAGAGACCGTAAGACTCCTCTTCCGTGTGCGGATCGAGCAGAAGGTGGAGAGAGAGCAGGTGGCGAAAGTCACTGGAACGAACAAGGATGACAGCCTGCAGAAAGGCCCTGTGAAGCGTGTGGAGGCCAAGGTGTATCCCAATGACCCCTGCCCATGCGGCAGCGGGAAGAAGTATAAGCAGTGCTGCGGGCGAAGATGATCATTTTAGAAAGAAGGTGACGTTAGGTGGTTGAATTGGATAATATGAAATCGGAGCTGCTCGGTTACGAGAGCCCCCTGGCGGAAGTGAGGGATTCACTTTGACCTTGCAGGCAAAGTGAAACGGATTGAAGAGTTAGAGATGGAGATGCAGGCGCCCGGCTTCTGGGATGATCCGGAGAAGTCCAACCAGAAGATGCGGGAGTCCAAGCAGCTCAAGGACGTGGTGGAGACTATGGATGGTCTTTCCGGGCAGTATGAGGATATCCTCACATTGATTGAGATGGGGTATGAGGACAATGATCCGGCAATCATTCCGGATATTCAGGAAGAACTGGCTTCTTTTAAGGAGACCTTTGAGAATATCAGGATCAGCACACTCTTATCCGGTGAGTATGATAAGAACAATGCGATTCTTAAGCTGAACGCCGGTGCGGGCGGTACAGAAAGCTGTGACTGGTGCAGTATGCTCTACCGTATGTATACCAGATGGGCGGAGCGCAAAGGCTTTTCCCTGGAAGTGATCGATTATCTGGATGGCGATGAGGCCGGGATTAAATCTGTGACGTTCCAGATCAATGGTGACAATGCCTATGGTTACCTGAAGTCGGAGAAGGGGGTGCACAGACTGGTGCGCATCTCACCCTTTAATGCCCAGGGCAAGCGGCAGACATCCTTTGTATCCCTGGATGTGATGCCGGACATCAAGGAAGATGTGGATGTAGAAGTAAGGGAGGAAGACATCCGTATTGATACTTACCGAAGCAGCGGCGCGGGCGGTCAGCATATCAACAAGACCTCCTCGGCTATCCGCATTACCCACTTTCCCACAGGGATTGTGGTGACCTGTCAGAATGAACGTTCCCAGTTCCAGAATAAGGATAAGGCAATGCAGATGTTGAAGGCCAAGCTTTATATGTTAAAGCAGGAAGAAAATGCGGAGAAGCTTTCAGACATCCGGGGCGATGTGAAAGAAATCGGCTGGGGGAACCAGATCAGGTCCTATGTGATGCAGCCTTATACCATGGTGAAGGATCATCGGACCAATGAAGAGTCAGGTAATGTGGACGCTGTGATGGACGGGGCGATTGATTCCTTTATCAATGCGTATTTACGATGGGTAAATAATAATTAGGATATATAAAACAGGGCTGCTGCTTTTGCGATATAACCGCATGAAGCAACAGCCCTGTTAACGTAACAACGAGTATTAATTATTTTTGTTCTGAATCAGATCCAGGAAAAACTCTGTCTGCGTCGCATTCATGTAGGGGATCAGCCATAGCAGTCCAATACCGCAGGAGAGCATTGCCACTAAGAGCAGGGGAAGAAAGCTGACATAGATATAGAAAAGTCTCCCCTTATGTCCGACCATCAGTTTACGGCTTTTGGCAAGCAGTTCTCTGACTGAATATTGTGGGAAATCGTGGAGCAGATAAAAAGCCTGTGCATACAGAAGGCTCAATATCATGGAAACAACACCCGAGAGTATTATACTCAGCGAATAAGGAAGCATGAGTCTCATAAGTTCCGACTGGCTGGCAAATATCACCTTATAACTGATAATGATCATGGGTATATTGGCAATGTAACTGATCAGTGAAATGAAACCCTGGATCAGGATAGCCTTGTTGGGACAGATGCTGAAGCCACGAAAAATATCACCTACAGAAGCCGGCCTGCCGCATATTATCTCTAAATACAAGTAGGTAGTGCCGGAAGTAAACAAACCCGAAAGCAGCGAAAGCAAAAATGAGATAACATAGTAGAAAACGGTTCCGACCACAGTTGTGGTATCTACAAACAGGAAAGTGATAAAGTCAAGAAAACCAACAATACATAAAGTGATGAGAACGGCTCCCACGGCAGTGCCATAATGGCCGAACATACGCTCTTTTGCAGAAGCTTTCAGCTCTGCGGAAGATTTAAAAGTATTCATATAAGACTCCTGCCTCCAATCCTTGTCAACATGCGATATCGAGGTGCATACCCCGGTATTTGTTGGCGGCATCAGAGGATTTCATTTCTTTCTGGTAAGGATTTTCTTCATTCATATATTTAATCTGCGTAGCGGTGGTACCGCCGGACACATAAGTGCGTCCGCATTCCGGACAGATATCCGTGTGGATGGATACATTGCAGGACATTACCTTGCCGTTGTTTTCGGCAGCCTTTTTATAGGCATTGTTCACATGTTCCTGCTCATGACTTCTGACGCGGGAAGCGGCAGCGTTCGGATTTATGTGAGCAGGAGACTTAAAGGACACGTCCTCATCAGAGCCGTCCTGATATTTGCGGTTTTTGCAGGTTTCGCATTCTGCAGGAGAAGATTTTTTGCCAGCCTGCTTCTCGGTGGATTCCCCGGGATTGCGGACGATAACGCGGCCTTCTTCCCCGGTATCAGAGGAGGTACCTGCAATACCGGCAGACGCAGCATTCTCGGCCATTGTACTTGGCTGTTTATTTGCAGACGCAGAACCGTAAGAATCAGTGTAAGGCGTATAAGCGTTATAAGAATTTGAAATTGCACCGATCATCATAGAATATCCTGCCTTTCTTAACGTTCCATATCCAACATTTCATAAATTTCATCCATAAATTCGTCGTAAGTCATACCATATTGCTCTTCACATATTTCGTTGACTTCATCCACCATGTCCGGCATGATATCCGGCAGGGCAAATACCAGATAAACACTGGAAATGCATAAAACAATGTCCAGCATAAGTCCTGTGATACAGCAAATCAGTCCAGCCCTGGCTTTACCGATCATCTTTTTGGCATTGCCTTTGGACAGGATAGCCAGAATGATTCCTACACCACCTACCAGAAACGGAATGTAGACACGCAATAGAACCAGACTGACCAGACTGATGATGCCCAGTATCATGGCAGCGGTTGCCATACTGTCTCCTTTGGTTTTGAGGGGAGCAATGATATTTGCATGCACATTACCATAAGGATACCTGTTGTTGTAAGGACCATGGTAGGGATTTCCGTTGTTGTAGGGATTGTTATATTGGTTTGCATTATGATAAGGATTGTTTCCGTAAGGGTTTCCATTATTTACCGGCGTGTTGCCATACAGGTTCCCATTGCCGGCTGCGCTGCCATAGGGAGCCTGCGTGCCTGGTGCATTATCATAGGGAGTCTGTGTGCCCGTTGTGTTGCTGTAAGGAGCCTGACCGCTGGCGGTATTGTTGTATGGATTTGTACCGTCATAGGGATTGCCGCTGCCCGGTGCATTACCGTAAGGCATACTGCCGTTGTGGGTTCCCTGATTGGGATAGGAGTTATCACCATACGGGCTGTTGCTGTCTGCAGAACCATTGCTGTAAGGCGCCCCGTTGTTTACAGGGGTATTACTGTAAGGATTCGTGCTGTTATCTGTATTATGATTTATATTATGGTAAGGCTCTCCGGTGTTTTGCGGCCCACCGGACTGGTTATTTGATTGATAATCCATAGTGCCTCCTGTTCTTTTGCTTTAAAGCATATTATAGCATGGTTACGAAGGAAAAACCAGATAAAAGTTGCAGATTGAAACTTGCATAAATTGCAGATTGAAACCGCAGTGCCGGATGAAAGCCTTAGCCCGGATTAGAACTGACAGTGAAATATAGTAAACGACTTAATAAATTTCTGTTTCCGGCTCTTGCAGGAGCCATATACGGCAGCTCCTGCAAGGCCGAAAATGAAATTTCTAGTGTCGTTAACTAAAAGTCTGAAAAATAATGAAAATGTTATATTTTAGGGAGTTGCGGCTTTGGATTAAATCCTGTATAATATAAACGTTAGTGTAAAAATAAGGATAGTATGCCTTTCTTTTGGCATAGAACAAGAACATAAACATAGAAGAAGTCATAGAGGATTTGCCGGGCATATTAGAATATATTTACACTTTAACAAAGCAGAGTACTGAATTAAAGAACGAACCGGAGTTGAGTTATGGACATTATTCTTAAACTGAAAGAGGAACTGAAAGTAGAAAAATGGCAGGTAGAGGCCGCAGTCGGCCTGATTGATGAAGGCAATACCATTCCCTTTATCGCCCGTTATCGTAAGGAGGCTACAGGGTCTTTGAATGATGAAGTCTTAAGGGATCTTCATGAAAGACTCATCTATCTGCGCAACCTGGAGGAGAAGAAGGAGCAGGTATTAAAGAGCATAGAGGAACAGGGCAAACTGACGGACGAACTGCAAGAGAAGATCGTTGCGGCAGAGACCATGGTAGTGGTGGAAGATTTATACCGTCCCTATCGTCCTAAGAGAAAGACCCGTGCCAGTGTGGCAAAGGAGAAGGGGCTTGATGGGCTGGCAGAGTTTATTCTGGCCCAGGAGACCACAGCGCCTATTGAGGAGGAAGCCCTCAAATATGTTCATGAGGATGAAGATGCGGCCAAAGCAGTGAAGACACCACAGGAAGCGGTTCAGGGCGCGAAAGATATCATCGCGGAGATGATATCCGATGAGGCGGATTACCGTATTTATATTCGGGATATCACCATGAAAGAAGGCAGGCTTACCAGTACGGCCAGGGATGAGAAGGCAGAGAGTGTCTATGAGATGTACTATCAGTATGAGGAGCCTATCAGCAAGGTGGCCGGCCACAGAACACTGGCGATCAACCGCGGAGAGAATGAGAAATTCCTGACGGTGAAGGTGGAGGCTCCCAGAGAGCGTATCTTACAGTTCCTGCGGACAAAGACGATTAAAAATGACAATTCTGTCACATCTCCGATTTTAGAGGAAACCATAGCTGACAGCTATGACAGATTGATCGCACCTGCTATTGAGCGTGAAATCAGGAATGATCTCACGGAGAAAGCAGAGGATGGCGCAATCTCTGTGTTTGGTAAGAATTTAGAGCAGCTTCTTTTACAGCCGCCCATCAAGGGTAAGGTGGTTCTTGGCTGGGATCCGGCGTTCCGTACAGGGTGTAAGCTGGCGGTGGTGGATGAGACCGGTAAGGTGCTGGATACGAAGGTTATTTATCCTACGGCGCCTCAGAATAAAGTGGAGCAGGCCAAAGCGGAGCTGAAGAAGCTGATTAAAAAGTATAACGTGTCTCTTATTTCTGTGGGCAACGGAACGGCATCGAGAGAATCCGAGCAGGTGATCGTGGAGCTGATCAAAGAGCTGGATGTGCCGGTGCAGTACGTGATCGTCAATGAGGCAGGGGCGTCTGTCTATTCTGCCAGCAAGCTGGCTACGGAGGAATTTCCAAATTTCGATGTGGGTCAGAGAAGTGCGGCGTCTATCGCAAGAAGATTACAGGATCCGCTTGCGGAACTTGTAAAGATCGATCCCAAGTCTATCGGTGTGGGGCAATATCAGCATGATATGAATCAGAAGAAACTGAGCGAGGCTCTCGGCGGTGTGGTGGAGGACAGTGTCAACCGTGTCGGCGTGGATTTAAATACGGCTTCCGCCTCTCTTCTGGAATATGTTTCCGGTGTGACCAAGGTGATTGCCAGAAATATCGTGGACTACCGGGAGACCAACGGGCGGTTCCGGAACCGGACGCAGCTTCTGAAAGTGGCGAAGCTGGGGCCTAAGGCTTATGAACAGTGTGCCGGATTTATGCGCATTACGGACGGTGATAACCCGTTAGATGCCACCAGCGTGCATCCGGAATCCTATGAGGCTGCGAAAAAGTTATTGGAAAAGCTGGGCCTTACCATGGAAGATGTGAGGGAGGCGCAGAAAAAGGCGGCGGCACAGAAGGCGGCAGGCAAAAAAGCGGCTCCTGTCAAAGAAAAGAAGCCCCGGCAGTCTAAGATTGTGATTCATAATACCAATACGGCCATGGGTAAGGCTCTTGCGGCGGCTATGGGCGGAATGAATCTGGAACAGTCCGGAAATGACACAAGTGTCAGCAATGCGAAATCACAGGAAACAAAAGAGGCTGCGGTAAGCAGTCTGGCAAAAAAGATCAAAGATAAAAAGAAACTTGCGGAGGAACTTGGCATCGGGGAAATCACACTCGTGGATATCCTGACAGAGCTAGAGAAACCGGCCAGAGATCCCCGTGACGATATGCCTGCGCCAATTCTCAGGAGCGATGTGCTGGATATGAAGGATTTGAAACCCGGCATGATCCTGAAAGGAACGGTACGCAATGTGATCGACTTCGGCGTGTTCGTGGATATCGGAGTACACCAGGACGGACTGGTACATATCTCCCAGATTACGGACAAGTATATCAAACATCCGTTAGAGGCGGTCAGTGTCGGTGATGTGGTGGACGTGCAGGTTCTGACGGTAGACACGGCCAAGAAGCGGATTGGTCTTACCATGAAGATCGGGCAGGAAGCAGGTAAGAAGCAGTAGGAGAGGCCGCAGATGCAGGCAGGGCTGCGGTGTAAGTAAATTGTTAGAAAGGAAGTTTCATCATGGCGAAGTACATTGTAAAGCGAATTTTACTGGCGATCGTGACGATCTGGGCGGTTGCCACACTCACCTTTTTCCTCATGAATCTGGTGCCGGGCGGCCCCTTCTTGTCGGAAAAAGCAATCAGTCCCCAGGCACAGGCGGCGTTGGAGGCAAAATACGGTCTGGATAAACCCATGTTCCAGCGTTACCTTAACTATGTCACATCTGCGGCGCACGGAGATTTCGGAGACAGCTTAAAGCAGAGAGGCCGGACGGTTATGTCCATCATTACCATGAAGTTTCCCGTATCAGCCAGGGTGGGGGGGATATCTGTCCTGGTGGCGCTTACTCTGGGCATTCCCCTGGGGTGTATGGCGGCTTTGAAACGAGGAAAGGCGGCGGACAGTATCATCAGTGTGGTAGCAACCTGCGGCATCGCGGTTCCCAGTTTTGTTATCTGTACGGTGTTGATGTATTTCTTCGGTGTGAAGCTGGGGATTCTGCCGACGATGGGGCTTGAGACCTGGAAGCACTATGTGATGCCGGTGGCAGCGCTTTCTTTCTATCCCACAGCCTATATCATGCGGCTTATGCGATCGTCCATGCTGGATGTGCTGGGACAGGATTATATGCGGACAGCCCGTGCCAAGGGACTTGCCGGGGGCAAGATACTGTTCAAACATGCACTGCGTAATGCAATCCTGCCGGTTGTTACCTATGTGGGGCCGATGCTTGCCTACACGATTACAGGCAGTTTCGTGGTGGAGAAGATTTTCGTAATCCCCGGTCTTGGCGGCGAGTTTATCAAAGCAATCAACGGACGTGATTATACATTGATTATGGGTACTACGATCTTCCTTGCGACACTGGTTATCGTTATGAATGTGATCGTGGATATTATTTATAAAATAGTGGATCCCAGGATTAAATTGAAATAGTGTGAGAAGAAGTTCTAAAGATGTCCCGCCATGGGACGGGACGCCAAGAACTTCTAGGAGTTGCTTCGCAACTCCGTCTCACACAGGAGAATGCCTGAAATACGGGCATTCTCCGGGACGAACTTGTTCGTCCGCTGATTATGAGATTCCGCGATGCAAAATCATGGCGGTTAGTGTGAGAAGAACTTTCAAAACGCTGCGGCAGAGGATGCTTCGTTAAGAAGTTTCAGAAAGTTACTTTGCACCAGGTGGATAAAGCAGTTGGCAAATTGTATAGATAGTAAGAAAGGCATGATACGAAATGAAAGATAATCCTTTAAGTTTTCAACTAAAACTCAAACCGGAAGATTTCCTGCCGGCAACAGAAGAAGAGAAACAAAGCCAGGTCATTATGCGTGAGAGCGTAGGATTCTGGAAGGACGGTTTCAGGCGTCTTAGAAAGAATAAGGTAGCCATGGTTTCTTTGGTGGTGATTGTTCTGGTCATGATATTTTCCTTTATCGTACCCTCGTTTTATCCTTACTCATATAAAGAGCAGATAAAGGGAGCCAATAACCTGGCGCCCATGGAGTATTCCCAGGACGAGCAGGCCAGGATTGATGCGGGCGAGAGCGTATTCCCGCATATCTTCGGTACAGATAAGATGGGACGTGACTATGCAATCCGTGTGATGATGGGGAGCCGCATTTCCTTGTTGGTAGGACTGATTGCGACAGCCATCATCCTGGTCATCGGTTCCGCTTACGGTTCCATTGCTGCCTTCTTTGGCGGTACGGTAGATTTGGTGATGATGCGTATTGTGGATATCATATATACCATACCGGATATTCTTTTGATTGTCCTGTTGTCCTTTACCTTAAAGGTGCCGCTGACCACTTTGGGAGAAAGTGTGCCGGGATTCCATTGGGTCAATGTTGTGGGCGAGAACCTGATCAGTATTTTCATTGTGTTTGCTCTGCTTTACTGGGTGGGGATGGCGAGAATGGTGCGAAGCCAGGTGCTTATGCTCAAAGAGAGTGAGTATGTAACGGCGGCCAGGGCCCTGGGTGTAGGGAACGGCAGGATTATCAAGAAGCATCTGTTGACCAACTGTATCGGTACGCTGATCGTAACCACCACGCTGCAGATTCCCTCCTCTATTTTTACGGAGAGCTTCTTAAGTTTCCTGGGTCTGGGTGTGGCAGTACCGCTTCCTTCTCTGGGGAGTCTGGCCAGCGATGCGATCAACGGTATGCAGACCTATCCGTATTTGTTGTTTATTCCGGCTTTTTTGATCAGTCTGATCATCCTGAGCTTTAACCTGTTTGGCGATGGCTTGCGAGATGCATTTGATCCGAAACTGAAAAACTGAGAAGGGAGTATGAGAAGATGGCAGAATACCTTGTAGATATTAAAAACGAAAGACTTTCCTTTTTCACTCCCGCAGGGGAGGTAAAGTCCTTAAATGATGTCTCCATTCAGTTAAAAGAAGGAGAAGTGCTGGGAATCGTGGGTGAGAGTGGTTCCGGTAAGTCCGTCACCGCATACAGCCTGATGGGGCTGACTGCTCATCCCGGTAAACTGTTGGGCGGGGAACTGAACTTTAACGGACATCAGATTGAGAAAATGACGGATAAGGAGATGCGGAAAATCCGTGGCAATGAGATTTCCATCATCTTCCAGGATCCGATGACCAGTTTAAATCCGGTGTATACGATTGGCAACCAGATCACAGAGGTGATCAGACTGCATACGGATAAGAATGGCGAACAGGCCAAAGCCCGTGCCAGAGAACTTCTGGAACTGGTGGGAATCAATGAGCCGGACAAGCGCTTAAAGCAGTACCCCCATGAGTTGTCGGGCGGTATGCGTCAGCGTGTGATGATTGCCATAGCGCTTGCCTGTGAACCCAAACTTTTGATCGCAGACGAGCCTACGACAGCTCTGGATGTGACCATTCAGGCGCAGATTCTGGAACTGATGATGGAATTGAAAGATAAGCTGGGCATGGCGATCATTATGATCACCCATGACCTGGGCGTGGTGGCCAGCATGTGCGAGCGTATCGCGGTCATGTATGCAGGCAGGATTGTGGAATATGGCACCACGGACGATATCTTTTATCATCCGAAACACCAGTACACGAAGGGACTGATTCGTTCTATTCCCAGACTGGATACGAAGGAGCATGAGAGACTGGTTCCTATCGAGGGAACACCGGTAGATCTTTTAAATCCGCCGGAAGGCTGTCCGTTTGCCCCAAGATGCGATGCGGCCATGAAAATCTGTCTGCGTGAAATGCCGCCGGTATCCACATTCGGTGATGTACATTATACACAGTGCTGGCTGAACCAGAAAGAAGAGTTTGAGAAAGGAGCGTCCCATGAGTGAGCATTTGATTGAGATAGAACATCTGCGTCAGTATTTTCCGGCGGGAGGTTTTGGCAAACACAGGAAATTTATCCGGGCGGTGGAGGATGTTTCCTTCTATATAGATAAAGGAGAGACGCTGGGACTGGTGGGAGAGTCCGGCTGCGGCAAGACCACCACAGGACGTGCCATGCTCAGGCTTTATGAGCCCACAGGGGGCAGATTCACCTTTGACGGCGAAGTGGTTTTTGATGTGGAGAAAAAGCAGTTTGCCGATATGCTTCCTTATCGTAAACGGATGCAGATTGTATTCCAGGATCCCTATGCCAGCCTGGATCCCCGTATGACGGTGGGAGATATCGTGGGAGAAGCAATTGATGTCCATAAACTGGCGGCCAATAAGCAGGAGCGCTACGACAGGATTATCAGCATTTTAGAGAGAGTTGGGTTGAATTCCGAACATGCAAACCGTTATCCCCATGAATTTTCCGGTGGTCAGAGACAGCGTGTGGGTATCGCAAGGGCTTTGGCGGTGCACCCGGAATTTATCGTCTGTGACGAACCCATTTCTGCGCTTGACGTGTCCATTCAGGCACAGGTCATCAATATGTTTGAGGACCTGCAGGAGAAGATGGGCCTGACATATCTGTTTATTGCCCACGATCTGTCTGCGGTGAAACATATTTCCAACCGCATCGGCGTTATGTATCTGGGGAGAATGGTGGAACTGGCGGACAGCTATGAACTGGTGGACCGTCCTTTACACCCTTATACCAAGAGTTTGATTTCTGCAATTCCCATTGCGGATCCGAAACAGGCCAGAGCCAGCCAGCGTATTGTGCTGGAAGGAGACGTGCCAAGTCCTTTAAATCCGCCTTCAGGATGTACCTTCCGCACCCGGTGTCCTTATGCGGATGAACAGTGCGCAGCGCAGGTGCCGGAGTGGAAAGAAGTGGAAAAAGGCCATTTTTGCGCGTGTCACCATATTGACAAGTGCAACTAGATGTGGTAAACATGTAGAGTGAGTTATTAAAATATTATACGAGGAGGAAACGATTATGAAAAAAAGAGTAATCGCGCTTATGATGGCGGCAGCTATGGTTGCGGGTCTGACAGCGTGTGGCGGTTCTGATAATAATACCACCACACCGGCTGCAGAGTCCGGCGATACAGCAGGCGATGCTGCTGCAGATGATAGCGCAAATGCAGAAGCCGGTACAGAAGCCGGTACGGAAGCCGGTACGGAAGCACCGGCAGCAACCGCAGGGGGCGGCAAGATTCTATCCGTACAGATCGGCCCGAACCCTGAGACCATCGATCCTGCACTGAACAGTGCCGTAGATGGCGGTAACATGATTTTACACACATTCGAGTGCCTTTTGACGGTAGCTGAGGACGGCAGCCTCGCTCCTGGTCAGGCAGAAAGCTGGGATATTTCCGAAGATGGTCTCACATGGACATTCCATTTAAGAGACGGTCTGAAGTGGTCTGACGGTTCTGCTCTTACGGCAAACGATTTTGTATACAGCTGGCGCCGCGTCTGCGATCCCATGGTAGCAGCTCCTTATGCTGAGACAGTTCTTAGTATGGTAGAAGGCTATGCGGATGCAATTGGCGGTAACCTGGAAGCGCTTGGTGTGGAAGCTACAGATGATTCTACTTTTGTAGTGCATCTTTCTTCACCCTGTTCTTACTTTGGTTCTCTGGCAGCATTTGCTACCCTGAGCCCTGTGCAGCAGGCAACTGTGGAAGCGAATGGTGATGGCTGGGCAGTAGCGGCAGAAACTTATATCAGCAATGGTCCTTTCTATATTTCCGAGTGGGTTCCCAGTTCTTATATCATGTGCACCAAGAACCCTAACTACTGGAATGCAGATGCAGTGAAGCTTGATGGCATCAAGTTTAACTTGATTGAGGATCCTAACGCTTCTTACAGTGCATACCAGACCGGCGAAGTGCTCTTCATCAAAGACGTTCCTACAGAAGAGATTCCTTCTTTAACAGGCAATCCGGAGTTCCATGTAGATCCGATCATCGGCACCTATTATCTGAGTGTTAACACCCAGAAGGAGCCCTTCACAGACGCAAAGGTACGTAAGGCATTGAGCCTTGCAATTGACCGTGAATATGTGGCTTCCACACTGATGCAGGGAACTTATTCTGCAGCAAGCAACTTCATGGGTCCTGGCTGGATTGATACAGACGGAACACCTTTCATTGACAAGGCAAACGGCGGAAAGCCTTATATTGATACGGCAAACCATGATGCAAACGTGGAGGAGGCTAAGAAGCTTCTTGAAGAGGCAGGCTATCCGAACGGAGAGGGCTTCCCGACCATCACATACTCTACCAACGATGCAGGTTATCATAAGGTAGTAGCTGAGTATTTACAGCAGGCATGGGCTGAACTTGGCATTACGCTGCAGGTAGATATCGTTGAGTGGGCAAGCTTCACACCTATGAGACGTAACGGTGATTATGAAATCTCCCGTAACGGCTGGGTAGGTGACTACAGCGATCCTTCCAATATGCTGGATCTGCTTTACTCCAGCAATGGTAACAACGATGGTAAGTTCAACAATGCAGACTACGATGCGGCAATGGATATTTCCAGAACAACACTGGATACCGCAGAGCGTTCTGAGGCTCTTCACAAGGCAGAGGACATTCTGATGGAAGAAGCTGGATGTATTCCGGTAGCTTACTACAATGACTTCTGGTTACAGAGTGAGAAGATCACAGGTATGTGGCATTCGGCATATGGTTACTGGTACTTCATGTATGCTGATATTGCAGAATAATTGTATATTTGAATTTCATGGGCGTGGCTTTGGCTGCGCCCTGTTTTTAATGCAGGAGATAAGTAAGCTTATCCGCGGTTGCGAAGATCCGAGGACATGAAGCGTATGTAGAAATCGAACTTGCTCGATTTTGGAAAGGAACCATCCATGAGAGAAAACAGCGCCCAATATTTTTGTAATAAGGAATGTGAATATTATCCCTGTCATAAGGCAGGAGAGGAAGAAGACTTCAACTGTCTGTTCTGTTATTGTCCGCTTTATGTGCTGGGGGAGCGGTGCGGCGGGAACTTCCGGTATAACGAGAGGGGAGTCAAGGACTGTTCCCAATGTGTGATACCCCATGCAAAAGGCGGCTATGAACATGTGATGAGCCGGATTCGTGAGGTTGTTGTACTGGGAAGTAATGGGAAATAGGTATAGAGAAAAGAGAATATATATTGTATAATAAGAGCATGGTTTCAAAAAGGTTTTCATGAGGGAAAAGCAAAATAACAGACGAAAGGAAGGGTTATCAAATGGCAAGATTTACATTACCGAGAGATGTCTATCACGGCAAGGGAAGTTTGGAGGAGTTAAAGAACCTGAAAGGAAAGAAAGCAATCCTGGTGGTGGGCGGCGGTTCCATGAAGCGCCAGGGCTTTCTGGACAAGGCAGTGGAGTATCTGAAAGAGGCCGGCATGGAGGTGGAGCTCTTTGAAGGCGTGGAACCCGATCCGTCCGTGGAGACAGTTATGAAGGGCGCTGAGGCTATGCGTGCTTTCGAGCCGGACTGGATCGTATCCATGGGAGGCGGTTCTCCGATTGATGCAGCTAAAGCTATGTGGGCGTTCTATGAATATCCGGAGACCACCTTTGAAGATTTGATCACACCTTTTAATTTCCCGGAATTAAGACAGAGAGCAAGATTCTGTGCGATTCCTACAACTTCCGGCACGGCTACTGAGGTGACAGCGTTCTCGGTTATCACCAATTATCAGACCGGTGTGAAATATCCGCTGGCTGACTTTAATATCACACCGGATGTGGCGATTGTAGACCCCGATCTGGTCATGGGGCTTCCTGCAAAACAGGTGGCATATACCGGTATGGATGCGCTGACTCACGCGGTGGAGGCTTATGTATCTACATTGAACGGGCCCTTTACAGATCCCCTGGCATTACAGGCCATCGAGATGGTACTGGATTATCTGCCGGCATCTTACAATAGTGATATGGATGCCAGAGAGCAGATGCACTATGCACAGTGTCTGGCGGGTATGGCCTTCTCCAATGCTCTGTTGGGTATTGTACATTCCATGGCACATAAGACAGGCGCTGCTTTCTCTACCGGACATATTCCGCACGGCTGTGCCAATGCCATTTATCTGCCTTATGTGATCAAGTATAATGCCAAAAATCCTGTGGCTGCGAGCCGTTATGCACAGATTGCACGCAGAATGGGCCTGGAAGGGACCTCTGATAAGGCGCTCATCAACAGTCTGTGCGCGAAGATTGACGACTTTAATGTAAGGCTGAACATTCCCAGGACATTAAAGGATTTCGGCATTGATGAGGCAGAATTTAAAGAGAAGATTGCTAAAATCGCAGAGCTTGCAGTGGGCGATGCCTGTACGGGTTCTAATCCGAGAGAGATTGATCCGGCGGCGATGGAGAAGCTGTTTACCTGTACATATTATGGCACAGAGGTGGATTTCTAAGAAAAGAGGGCTTGCATTTACGATAAAATCGTAGTATGATAAATCACGTAAACAAAATAAGAAAAAAGTTCTTCGGGGCAGGGTGCAATTCCCTACCGGCGGTATAGTCCGCGACCTGTCACCGCAATGCGTTTACCCGCGTGATGCGATGATGGCTGATTTGGTGAGATTCCAAAACCGACAGTATAGTCTGGATGAGAGAAGAAAGATAAATGACAAGTATGTCATTTGTATGGCAGGAGCCTGTGCAGCGATAGCGGCGCAGGGCCGATGTTATGAATGGAGACCCCGGAACAATTTGTTTCGGGGTTTTTTGATGAAGAACTTTTTCCTGAACGTGAAAGAGAGGAAAAGAAAATGGGTAATGGTTTGTTGAAAAGTGTTGCGGATAATGTTGTTTTTGTGCTGGTCTGCGTGGGAATCGCGGCGGCGCTGTTTCTCATTGCATATGGGGCGGAGAAGTATGCGCAGAGGCGTGCCGGTGTCACGGAGAGGATTCTGACCACCAGAAAGATCACAATGATTGGTCTGTTTTCGGCTTTGGCGGTGATCTTACATATTCTGGATTTTCCGATTCTGTTTTTGGCGCCGGGCTTTTATAAGCTGGACTTCAGTGAAATCCCGGCTCTGGTAGGTACCTTCGCCTTCGGTCCTGTGGCCGGTGTGATGATTGAGTTTTGCAAGATTTTATTGAAGCTCATCATCAAGGGCACCAGCACAGCCTTTGTGGGAGACCTGGCAAATTTTGTGATCGGATGCAGTCTGATTCTGCCGGCCTCCATCATCTATATGCTCAAAAAGTCCAAGAAAATGGCTTTTGTTTCCTGCCTGGCAGGTTCCCTGATTATGACGGTGTTTGGTACCGCCTTTAATGCAGTCTATCTGCTGCCGGCTTTCTCCAACCTTTTTGGAATGCCCATGGAAGCTATTATTGCGGCAGGTGCAGAGATTAACGGCAATATCAACAGTATTACATCCTTTGTGATTTTTGCGGTAGCGCCCATCAATATCATTAAGAGCGTGGCGGCATCCGGAGTTACGCTGTTGATTTATAAGCCCCTTAGTCCTATTCTCAAAAACGCCAGTCCTGTTGTGGCCAGACAGCGTGTGGGAGAGGTACAGAAGTAAGAAGCCGGAATACAAATATTACGAAAATGAAAAGGATACCTCTCAGGCAGTGAAAAGAATCAGAAGCTGTCTGAGGGGTATTTTTTATGCTGTTTGGAAGCATGGTTACCAAATACTGCTTTTTTGATACAAAGTAGTATTGTCGCGCCAATGGCTTTATAGTAACATAAATCTGTCGGTTGAGCCTTATATTTTAAATCTTACAGTTTTGTTAGAAATGTTTTTTTATTTGAAAGATTGTTGTAAGATTTCTATGAGAAAATGGTATCAGAAAGACTCTGGGCGGTTTTATTGTGCCAGGTCTGTCATTAGAATAATTTAAGATTCCTTTAAGGATTTCTAGTGAATCTTTTAAGAAAAGACTGATATGATAGAACAGGCTTACACTGTAGGATAAATTTTCATGTTTGGAAAACGGCGCGGACATTTTAAATAAGTATAAAAGTTGAAGACAAAAAGCATGCTGATTCGTTTACAATATTATATGTGCTAAGGAGGGGACTGGCATGGATACGTTAGTAGAAATCCGGGATATCTGTAAAGTCTATAATCCCGGGGAGAATGAAGTAAAGGCGCTCGATCATGTGAGCCTGACAATCCGGGAAGGAGAGTTTGTGGCGATCATCGGTCACTCTGGTTCGGGCAAATCCACGCTGATGAATATGCTGGGATGTCTTGACGTGCCAACCAGCGGAAGCTATTATCTGCACGGACATGATGTGGGAAGCATGACAGATGATGAGTTGTCGGACATCCGCAATCAGGAGATTGGATTTGTGTTCCAGGGATTTAATCTGATTCCCAGCCTGACGGCGCTTGAGAATGTGGAGCTGCCGTTAATTTACAGGGGCGTTGGCAAGCGGGAGCGGGTGGAGCTGTCGGAGGCAGCCCTGAATAAGGTGGGATTGGAGAAGCGTAAGACCCATAAACCATCGGAAATGTCAGGCGGCCAGCAGCAGCGAGTAGCTATTGCCAGGGCCATAGCCCAGGCGCCGCCCATTATTCTGGCGGATGAGCCTACGGGTAATCTGGATTCCAACTCCACCAAGGAGATTATGGATATTTTAAAGGCCCTCCATGAGGAGGGCAGGACTGTGATTCTGATTACCCATGATGATGAGATTGCGGCCAAGGCCAGACGGGTAATCAAGATCATGGACGGAAAGATTGAGGAGGATTATGAAAATGTCACAGATATCTGAGAATAAGACGGAAGAGACAAAAGTGACTGATTCGGTCAATGAAAATGCGGGTAATGAGAAAGAAGTATCCGTAAGCACCGGGACAGACGCTGAAACAGCAGGAAAGCCGGGGAAGAAGGAACGAAAGAAGAAAGAAAAGAAGCCCATGGATAAGGCGAAGAAGAAAAAGATACGCCGCCGGATTGCCGCCGTTGTGATCGTGGCGTTGATCGCGACGTTTTTTGTACGTAATTCTCTGATAGCAAAGAATACATTGCCTACGGTTTTTACCACAGAGGCAACGGTACAGGACGTGGAACAAACGCTTCGTACCAGCGGTACGGTAAAAAGTACAGAGACGAAGACTTACTTTTCAAACGTAGCAGTTCCGGTGAGCGATATTAAAGTATCTGTAGGCGATAAGGTGAAGAAGGGGGACGTGCTTCTTACTTTTGACGAGACAGCCCTTGACGAGGCGAGACAGGAAGCGGAATTAAAGCTGGCATCCAGCGAAGGGGACTATTCCAGTTCCATCAATCAGAACAACAGATATTTAGCAGATCTTTCCGAGGCAAACACCAATCTGCCGGTGCTGGAACAGCAGATATCCGATCATGAAACTTATCTGAAAGGCCTGGAGAAGACCATAGAGGACAAGAAGGCATGGTATGCCAACCAGGGCGCCCTTTTACAGGTATCCCTCTTAGAGTGGGAAAAGACCATCAGCGATGAGAAGAAAGCGCTTGAGGAGCGTAACGCTGAAGAGGCAAAAAAAGAGGAGGATATGGACACCAAGGAGAAAAGAGAGAAGGAAGAGCGGGATGATGCGGCGAAAAACCAGATTGCCAATGACGAGGAAATCTATTTGAGTCTGCAGGAACAGGTACAGTATAATTCCTATGAGCAGCAGAACAACGAGGAAATCCGTGAACTGGAAAGAGAAGCTGCAGAAATCGAAAAGATCATTGCGGATTCCAAGGAACTGAAGGCGAAGATGGAAGCACAGAAGGAGACTTCTGAGGATGCCATGATGGATCCTGGCAACAAGAAAAAGATAGAGGCAGATGTTGCACTGCAGAAACTGACCAGTGGAGAGACACTGCAGGATATCGAAGAAGTACAGGAAGGCATCAAGGCTGATTTTGCAGGCGTGGTAACAGAGATTGCAGCTGAGGAAGGCGCAAGCCCGGCGGAGAATGGTAAGCTGGTAGTTTTGGAAAGTACAGATAAAGTAGTAGTGCATGTTAATTTGTCCAAGTATGATCTGGAAAAGGTTGCCCTGGGCCAGAAGACAGAAATAGATATTGCAGGTAATCTGTACGAGGGCAAAGTAGATAAGATAGAAGGTATGGCAACCACCAACAACAATGGAGCGGCTGTGGTCGGTGTGGACATCAGCATTGATAAACCGGATGAAAATATCTTCCTGGGTGTGGAGGCCAAGGTGGTGGTGCATACGGCGAAGGCAGAAGGGGCAGTGGCTATCCCCATGGAACTTGTCAACAGTGACAGGGATGGTGATTTTGTCTATGTGGAAGAGAACGGTCTCATAGCGAAGAGGCGGATTACGCTTGGTATTTCCAATGAGAGCTTTTGTGAAGTCAAAGAAGGGCTTGCGGCTGGTGACCAGGTAATTATGTCCATGGGACAGGAGTTTGAAGAAGGCACGGCGGTGACGGCAGTTCCGCAGGGCTGATAAGGAAGGGTGAGACATATGGCACAAATATGGGAATACATTAAGATCGCCCTGATGAATATTAAGACAAATAAGGGACGTTCCGTACTGACCATGCTGGGTATCATTATCGGTATTGCTTCCGTTATCATGATCATTTCCATCGGAGACGGTATGCGCGGATCCATCAATGAGGAACTGGACAGCATGGCGGGCGGCCTGATTGCAATCTATACAAACAGCGATGCGGAGGGCAATGATGTCGTATTTACGGAAGAAGAGTTTGACCTGATAGAGGAGAAGGTGGAGCATGTCAAGGGCGTTACGCCGCAGTATGGCATGTGGGCCACGGCGATTGGGAGAAAGGGGGAGTTTGAAGCCCTGCTCTATGGCGGAGCGACGGCATTGCAGTATGCAGTAGGAAGTGAGCCTATCGTGAAGGGCAGATATTTTTCGCGGACGGAGTATGACGGCTCCAGCATGGTCTGTGTGCTCAATGAGAACAGTGCAAGGATGCTTTTTGGAACCACGGATGTGGTAGGCATGAGCCTGGAAGTTTACCTTTGGGGAGTGACCCAGGAACTGACGATTGTGGGCATCCGTCAGGATACCAAGGCAGGCCTTATCTCGGCCATGAACGGCGGTGGTTATCTGCAGGTAGAAATGCCTCTTTCTGCGATGAGTGATGGATTTGGTCTGTGGGTGGAAGATTTTACACAGATCTATGTGATAGCAGAGAGTTCCGAGTATTCGGCGCAGGTGGCGGCGGACACCATTACCCTTTTAGAGAATAAGTTCAATGTGCGCGGCGAGAATAAGATACTGATGGAGAGTTTTGCAGATTATCAGGCACAGTATGACAGTATTCTGGGTATCATCACTATATTTATATCTTTTGTGGCAGGCATTTCCCTGCTGGTAGGCGGTATTGGCGTTATGAACATCATGCTGGTGTCTGTGACGGAGCGTACCAGGGAAATCGGGATTCGTAAATCACTGGGAGCCAGGACCAGGTCGATTTTATTACAATTTCTGGCAGAGGCCAGTATCATCACATTGATCGGTGGTCTCATCGGTATAGCCATCGGTGGTCTGGGAGCTGTCGCACTGTGCAGTTCATTTGGATTTGCGGCGAAAGTGAAAGCGTCAACGGTATTGTTTGCCACCATATTCTCTTCGGTTGTGGGTATCTTCTTTGGAATTTATCCCGCCAGGAAGGCAGCAAAGCTTAGTCCGATTGAGGCGCTTCGGCATGAGTAGTCAAGAGGTTCCTTTGGAAAGCATGGCCTTGACGGGTATGCAGGAGGTCAATATGTTTCACTTGCACTTTGTGTAAATTAAAGTATAATAGAAGTCAGTAGAGAGCACCTGCATTGTAGGTGCTTTCTTAGAGAAACGAGGGTAAGATTGCAGTAAACTGCTCTGACAGGGAGGGTAAACATGGAAGTAGAATTTGACGTAAAAATCACCCCCAACATTCTCTATGATTATATGTTGCAACACACTTATTCCCGTCTGCCTGGTCTTATGGGCACACTGGTGGGGGCGTTGATGCTGGTTCTGTTTGCATCCAACAGGCAGCCTTTGGTGCTGCTCATTGCCCTGGTGATTTTATTGTATCTGCCTTGGACCCTTTTCTTGAAATCCAGACAGCAGGCACAGGCCACACCGGCCTTTAAGAAGCCGCTTCATTATAAACTGACGGAAGAGGGCATTGAAGTGTCCCAGGACGAGACTGTGGAGAAGATGGCCTGGGAGAATATGGTCAGGGCTGTTTCTACGCCGAAGAGCATCGTCGTTTATACCACGGCGGTAAATGCCTGTATCTTTCCCAAGAAGGATCTGGGCGAGAGGAAATATAAGGTGATCGAGATGATTTCTACCCATATGTCCCCTAAGAAAGTGAACATAAAGTGAACATAAAGTGAACATTAAGTAATTCTAAAGCTGCAAAGAACGCAGCATAAGAATTACTAAATGTTCTGCAGGATGCCGTGTGGAGGCATCCTGCGCAGATGAGGGACAGTTGTGTAAAGGTTCTGCAAGGTGCCGTGTGGAGGCATGCTGCGCAGAGAGTGGGACAGTTGTGTAGAGGTTTTGTAAGATGTTGTGTGGAGGCATCCTGCGCAGATGAGGGACAGTTGTGTAAAGGTTCTGCAAGGTGCCGTGTGGAGGCATGCTGCGCAGAGAGTGGGACAGTTGTGTAGAGGTTCTGCAAGGTGCCGTGTGGAGGCATGCTGCGCAGAGAGTGGGACAGTTGTG